>TARA_B100001093_G_scaffold111070_1_pt1 | contig 11369 bp, 17 predicted proteins | sample TARA_B100001093 | Tara Oceans TARA_B100001093 (sample SAMEA2623116) | marine metagenome | biome: marine biome (ENVO:00000447); feature: surface water layer (ENVO:00002042); material: "saline water (ENVO:00002010), including plankton (ENVO:xxxxxxxx)" | depth 5 m
ATAAAAAGGGGGTCTAATGACCCCCATAAAATTAACTTATATTACTTATCGGTTTCCTCTACCTTTTTCTCTTCTATGGGAGGAATCCTATTAAAATAAGGATCATAATCAAACATAGCATCCCAATCAGTAACGTTTACTGCGTGATTCCTCCAGAAATTCCAAATCGCATCATGACTTGTTTTGTGAAACGCATCTACATGATCTTTATGAATTGTTGATCCTAATTCAATTCGATATAAGAATAAAGGTATAGTAAAAGTATTACCAGAATTATAAATCAAATCATCAGCAACTGCTCTAGGTCTAACACCTTGATCCAATTTATACTTATCATCTCTACAATGCAGTCTAACAAGTTTTTCCGCATGATGTCTTGTGATAAGATAAGCAGCAGTAGAGAAATCATTTACAAATCTACGATGTAGTTGTAAATACACACTCATAGGATTAATAACTGCTAACTGTATTACATCATAATCATAAGGCAGTTTTGATTGAAATTGCCTCCACTTAAAATTCCAATGAGTAGCTGTAGATATATCACAATCATCTTCTAATATCAAAGCACAGGGAGCATCAGTCTTTAAGAACTCTTTCAATGCCTTTAAATGTGATGTTGTACATCCAACTTCACCTGAAGACATTTGATCAGGATACCTACCCTTAATAATATCACCTAGATCATCCTCTCTACCATCATAAGCAGAGATACGAGTATAGTTCTCTACCTCCCAATACTTAAGAGATTCCTCCATTACATCCCATCTTTCAGGTTGCTCATCTAAATTGATAACATAAACAGGAGGTAATCCTTTTAATTTGTATAATGCTTTATTCTTATCCATATACCAACTCCTTCATATCATGAGTATCCATTGTCTTGGCAGTTAATGATGAATGTTCTTCCTGAAGATTACCATCGATAATCTGATGATCAAATACTAAAACATAATCACCATCAACTAAAGTATTTGGTAATTCTTTTTCAGTAACTAAAACTTCATTCAACTTTTCACCTGGTCTTTTACCTATTATATCAACACTATCACCAATAACCTTTGCTAGGTTAAAAAGATTTACATTTTTCATAATACGACAAAGAACAAAGAAATCATTCATACGACTATAATCAATAGCCTTATGTATTAACTGTGCCGCTTCCTGACTAGAGAACATCAATCTATTCATTTGCATATCAGTTAACTTTAAATTGTTACCTTGCTCTGCCTGAGATACCCAATAAGGTATAACAGATCCATTACTCTTAGCAACATTAGCAAATCGAGTACATACAAACTTAGTATGGTGATTATGATACTGGGAGAACATTCTCTCCATAATCCTTTTACTATACCCATAAACAGAATCAGGATCACACGCCTTATCAGTACTGACACCTATAGTTAATGGAACTTCCAATCTAACACTTGCCTTGATAACATTCAAAGACCCTATAAGATTGACCTCAACAGCTTTAGAAGGATTCTCTTCTGCTAGATTAATATGCTTTATAGCAGCAGCATGAACTACAATATCTGGTTTAACCTTAGTATAGATGTTAACCAAATGATCAAAGTCGCATATGTCACCAATGAAAACATTTACATTAGGGAACTGTTGCTTTAATTCTGAGATGTATGATTCATTCCTACTAATACTATAGAACTCATACTGTCCATAATACTCTTCAATAAATGCCTTACCTACGGTTCCTGAACCGCCCGTAATTAAAACCTTCTTCATAATACCCCATCAAAGAAATCGTTACAGTTCATACCCTTATCATCTATGAATAGATCAGCATGTGGTTTGCCCATGATTAATTCATGATACTTAGCACCCCATTGATCCAATTGCTTCTGAGTTAATTCAAATAGAACTGATGAAGCCTTTGCCTGTGCAATTTGATGCTTCTCCTCCGAGAACCTACCCATTGCTCTAGCAGTGAAGTAAGTTATATGATGATGTTCATAATAGAGTTTATTAATATATTCTATTCTATCCATCCAAGGTTCTGCTTTATGGTAGTCTCTACCAACAGTTGGGGTACATATAGTACCATCAATATCAATACAGTATCTCATGATAATGCTCCTTTGATCCAATCCTCTAATTTTACTTTTGATTTCCACCCAAAGGTCTTCCAGATCTTATCAACATTAGCTTGTGTAATTCTAGATTCACCAACACGAGGTGGAATATTAATTGTATTATCAGATATCATAGCAGCAATTTCGTTAACAGAATAGTTTGTTCCTGTTCCAACATTATAAACCTGACCACATGCTTCTGGATCTGGTCTTGATATTGCTGCCATAATATTAGCATTTACAACATCGCCAACATGAGTAAAGTCTCTACGTTGATCCCCATCACCTACAATAGTTAATGGTTCACCAGCAGCGAGTTGTCTTAGAAAGATACCTATCACAGGAGCATACTGCCCTCTTAGAGGTTGCCTCTCTCCATATACATTAAAGTATCTAAGAATAACTGTAGGTAGATCAAATAGATCTGTATACATGGTAGATAGTTTTTCGCCATTTACCTTAGATACTGAATATGGATTCAAACAATCATCTGGTTGTGTCTCTACATTTGGATATGGATTCATACCATATGATGATGAAGTAGATGAATATATTAAACGCTTTACCTTTGCTTCTCTAGCACACTGAAGCACGGTACAAGTTCCTACAGAGTTAATACTAACTGCTTCTATAGGATTCTTTATAGCAGGTTGTATTCTTGCTTCTGCTGCTAGATGAAAGACATAATCAACACCATTAGCAAAAGCACTAGTTAATGCCCTGTAATCTCTAATATCACAGTTAACATTATATGCCTTTGGGTTCCAATAAAATTGATCATGAGCATCAGAAAACTCATTATCAACTACAGTAACCTTATGACCTATTTTTAATAATTGATCAACTAGGTTAGATCCAATGAATCCAGCACCACCAGTAACTAAAGATCTCATGATATTCCAGCAGGGAGAAAGTAATTTTTATTAAATGCAAAGCATTCTTGAGTAGGATAACTTGTTAATGGATTTACCGTTCCATGATATCCACTTGTTTGATAGAAGAAAGGATCATCAAAAGCATAAACATTAAACCAACGTTGAATCTCTGCGAATCCAGCATCTTGATAATCTTCAATAATATATCCAGCGTGATGTGTCACCCTCTGACACATTTTAACATAGTCTTCTGTAAGATACAACACAGCATGTCCACTCAACATATTATAGATCCTATAAAGATCTCCTTCAACCTTATCATACTGAACATAAGGACCAGAATGACCATTCATTCTACCCCAAGATGAAATTCCAAGATAAACAGCATCAGCATCATCTGGAACTTCTATTTCAGTTCTAAAATTTTTTACTACACAATCATCTTCAAATAAAATAAATGGTGGATCAACTTCCTGTAAACCTTTGAAGTGAGCAGAAGAACATCCAGCAACTGGTTTATCAGGACGAGGAACACCTTCCATACGAATGATATTTTCAAATCCACAATCCTTTAGCATCTGCTGCATATTACTATTCTTCTCAGTATGCTGTTCTAAATTCATATAAACAGCAGGAATCTTTCTCAAATCAATTTTCATGTTAAGTCCTCAACTCACTATGGTTTTTCTTTAAAGCAACTATTTTTGGTTCATAGGGATAGTTAGTTCCCTTAAATTCTTCAGCATAACAATATGATGGTGTTAATGTTAGTGTTGGTGGATTATCTCTCAGGTATCTATTTAAATGAGATTCATCAAACCATAGAGCAGTAACATCATTATCCTTATCATGATTTACTCTAGTAGATAAGACCTCAGCCATCTTAAGAAAATGTTCTGTCTTACCTCCATTAAATCCTCCAGCATAATAGTTATCACCCTCCTTACCTGGTTCAATATATGCCATACACTTTGGATTCCTATCATATGTCCTATCCTCTTTTGGTTGAAATGTTTGATAAGGATGTTGAGTTCCAACTAAGTCACTTAAGATTTCATCACCTACCTTATCTACTATTGCCATATCTACATCAAGATAATAACAATAATCAAACTTAGATATAAAATCCTTTTCCTGCATGAAGTAATTATACCTCATTAATGTAGGAACTGGCCAAGGCTCATGCTCTATCTTAGAAACTCTTACATTATCAGATGTTTCTACATCATGCTCAGTAAATAATACACATTCAATATCATGATCATTTAAAAAATTCTCTTCAATATTATTATAGAGTTTTTCAACAAACTGTATGTATTGATTTGTTGCTATGGTTAAGATACAAATTTTCATCTCATTATCCTATACTTAAAATCAAATACACATATCTCTTCAATATCACGATCCTTGAGGAGATTATTAAAATAAGTTCCTGTTACTAATTCTCCATAATGATATGAGAGTTGTTTAGATAACTTATCCTGATTCAAATAAATTTGATTTGATTTCTCAAAAACTTTATTATTACTACACCAAATCATTTCATTAACATCTTTATTAGCATATGGTTCATTATACCAGTAATTATAGTTAACTACAAGGGACTTGTTACCAACAATAGATTCTATCTGATCCTTTAAAGGAAAATCGTTTATAACAACATCTGCTCTCATAGTAAGATAGAAGTCATACTTATCTGAATAGTATTTTTCAACTACTCTAAACTTCTTATAGTATTGTGATGAAAGACAATTTTTACCATTTCTTTCTGGAAGGAATGGAGTCTCATTTAAAATTTCATTCATTATATCAATACTTTCAATCTCACCTTCAACATGATTTACACCATGCTCTAAGAAATATTGATTTATTGATTCTACAGATATGTCTGGTTGGTCATAATCAACTTTAATATGCCAATTATCATTCATTACCTCACTTCTACTATAATCATCCCAAAAAGAATAGTACACATCTATATCACATAATCCAATATTCTTTCTTATTAAATCTAAATTTTCATGGAATTTATAAAATAAAGTTCTCACATGACCCGAAATGAATATAGCAATTTTCATAAACTTTCAATAATAGATTCTATCATATTACTCAAACCAGTTTCTCTTTCTTTACTAGACATATGCTGATCAAAAGAAACATGATCAACAACAGTATTAACTGACAATGCTTTCTTACCAAATCTCATAGCAAGAGAATATAATACATGGGTTTCCATATCAACCGACAATACACCCAAATCAGATAATGCTTTATACCAATTAGGATCTGGTTGATAGAAATAATCATTTGCTACCATACTACCAACAAAAGCTGTAGGATAAACATCCATAAAACTTTTTAAAAGACCATAATCACAACAAGGAGATAATGTAAATCCAGGAGCAAGATTTTTAGTCATAGCATTATCTGTAGAAGCTGTCATAGCAACAACAACATCTCCAAGATTAACTAGAGGTGATATTCCACCACAACTACCAACTCGGATTATACTTTCAACACCATAGAAATTATATAACTCATGGACATATATCCCTAAACTAGCCTGTCCCATCCCACTAGACTGAACAGAAATATCAGTTCCATTTACAGTTCCAGAAAATCCTAAACAATTCCTAACAGTATTAACAGTCTTTACATTCTCTAGATATGTTTCAGCAATCCATTTTGCTCTCAAAGGATCACCTGGCATTAAAACTATTGGATGATAGTCACCATAGTTTGCTTCAATATGTGGTGTCATTAGTTATCAATGAATAAATTTCTTTCCAATTTTTAACTCGGAGTCCTTTCCACTCTTGGTTATAATCGTGATTCATTATAACACTCTTTAATCCAATTGTCTCTCCAGATTGAGCATTACTAACAGAATCTTCAACCCAATAATACTCCTTACCAGAATACCTTCTAGAAAGATACTTCTCCTTACCCTCAGAATGATCCAAACTACAATCCATAAAATCAAATACATTACCAAATAAATGGACTAGATTTTTCATCCTTAATCTTTGAGCATACTTATCTTTATCTAAACAACTAATAACATCAAACTTATATCCAAGATCATATAATTTAGTTACATACTCAACAGAATCTTTAAAAGCAGGTATAAACCCAACACATCCAGATTCATTAAATTTTTTTATTTGTCTATTAGATTCATCATCAGTAATACCATATCTAAGAGACTGACTATAATACTTATTAGTGTCTGGTATTCTTCTATATCCTTGTTCAAGCATCCATACATCAAATGCATATGCCCAATCTAGAAGAACTCCATCACAATCAAGTATTATTTTATTGTCCATTTCCAATACCAACTCTAATAATATCCAACGAAAGCATACTTTCAGTTTTACTAAATCTCAAAGCACGATGTTGAAAATTAAAATAACCATATAATTTTATCACATCATCATTAAGCAGTTTTAGAAAATGACTTGCTGTTACACTTTCTCCAGATGGATCATTGCGAATACCTTCACTATCTGAAAGATGAACACTACAAGTATCAAGAAAAATATCAGAGGTAGAACACCAAACCATTTCATTACACATACTTTCCATATTAGATAATCCACCAGGCCATAGATACTCGTTAATCAATAGACATGATTCTAAACCAGAAAGATCTTCACTATCAGGAAAACTATTAATTACAACATCTCCACGAATCCTTAAACAAAAATCAAATCCCTCTGGAGAATATTTCTCAACAACTCGATGTATCTTATAGTACTGTGATGATAATTTTGGAATCTTTACAAACTTACTTTCTTCAATTATCTTCTTAGATATATCAATAGATTCTATTTCACCTTCTACAAAATCAGATCCTGATTCTATCAACCATTTTTTAATTTCATCCTCAGATTCAATAGGAACAAAATTGTTTTGGGACTTATACTCTAACTCACGACTCTTAAATCTATCTATACCATACTCTTCAGGAATTGGAATACACCATTCATCTGGAACATCTACTGGTTTATCAGTAACATCCCAAAATGAATAGAACGTATGTATCTCACAATCACCAATACTATCTCTAATTACTTCTATATTATGCTTTACTACATTCTTTAAACTTCTAATACATCCAGAATAATAAATTGCTATCTTCATAGTTGATTGAATTTATATATTTGCTCCCAAGTTCCAAGATCAACATAATCTTCAACCTCGATTGCCTTTGATTTATATATTGGAGTATTCTTAATCTCACCCACAAGAAGACGATGCTTCAATGTTGACTTCTCCATAAACTCAATACAATTATCAAAAACTCTTTTCCTAAATGCGAACGCTGTCCAGAAAGCATTAAAGTTATCCAAATTTTCTTGAGGCTTATCTTCATATTCTTGAACTAAATTATTCTCATCAATTGAAAGAGATCCCTTAGTTCTCAACATACCATGATCATTCTCCTTTTTATAAAAGAAAGTAAACCCAGTTTCATTTAAACTATCACTCACAAGATTTACAATATCCTGAGATGACTTCATCTTTAAAAAAGTATCAGGTAAAAGTACAAGATTCTTTTCACCAAACAAATGCTTGGCACTTTTAATAGATCCAGTATATTCAGTTTCTGCAGGATTAAAGAATGTAAAAGAAATATCAAATCTAGACTTATATCTACTAAGATACTTTACTAATTCGGTTTTATTCTCATTTAAAGTAATTACAAACTGGACATCTCTCCTACCATAGTTTGAGAACAAATCAAAACTATAATCTATTAAAGACTTATTCTTTTCTATTGAATGTATTTCCTTTGGATAAGGTAAAGAAAGTCTAGTTCCTTCACCAGCACAAGGGAGTATTACTGTAAGGTCAGACATATCAAATCCACTTCCAATTACCAAATTCCATATCGGTTATATCTTTACCAGCACATTGAGCACCAAACCAATTCTTAGGAGCAATTGTCATCTGACTATTAGATAACCAAGCACCCCACCAAGAGAATGATGAATTAGCAATAACATGACACTTACACATAGACATTAAACATAGATCAAAATCAGCAGAGTTATCATCAGAGATATTGAATCTATCACCAGAAAATAATTCTTGCTCGTGACACCATTTAGGATCATCAGAAAAAACAATCACAGGAAAGTTTTGAGGTAAACATTTCAATGCCTCATCATAATATTCTAATGGTTGAACTGGATGATTCGGATTAACTACATAATCACCTCTTCTTATATGAAGTGATATAGTATCACCTCCACCCATACCATCAATAACTTCCTTACACATATCAGTAAGTTCCTGAGAGAATTTAAAATCTTCTCTTATCTCATCTTCAATATGTTTGAAATATTTCTCAGTCTGATAATAACCAAACAAATCTATATTGTCTGGACAAGTATTAAATAGATCTTCATCAAACGTATGCATTCTTTCACCATTTAATCTATTAGGATAAACTCCTATAGTATTATTCTTGATATTTGGAAATGTGTTATAGAGATTAATAAATTCATTCCTAACATTTAAATCAGTCTGACCAAATACCTCTTCAGGAGGTATGGAAAAATCAAATTCTCTATTTCTAGCAATACCTTTCAATGCAGCATACTGGAACATTTGATTGGCAAGTCTACCAAGATTACCAAGATTATTAAACGTTAGCATTTTCTTTATACCATGCGTATGTTGATTCAATACCTTCCCTAAGACCAATCTTAGGTTCCCAACCAAGTGACTTCATCTTATCCACATTCAATACCTTGCGTGGAGTGCCATTTGGTTTATCAGTATCCCATTCATAATAGTTCTTATATCCTACCACATCAACAATAGTTTCGGCAAGTTCTTTGATAGTTACATCCTCACCAGTACCCACATTAATTGGTTCTGGTTCATCATAATCTTGCATACACTTAATACAAGCTTCTGCTAGATCATCAACATGTAAGAACTCTCTCTTAGGAGATCCATCACCCCACAATTTAACAACCCAATGCTTACTCTTTTCAAGTGATCCATGAAACTTACCAATGAGTGAAGGTAACACATGACCAGTATTAATATCAAAACTATCATTAGGACCATATAAATTAGTTGGCATTAATGAAATAGCATTAAACCCATACTGCTGACGATATGCCTGACACATTTTAATACCAGCAATCTTAGCAGTAGCATAAGCATCATTAGTTGGTTCTAAAGGACCAGACATTAAAGCATCTTCTGATATAGGTTGATCTGCCATCTTAGGATAGATACAAGATGATCCTAAGAACAATAACTTCTTAACTCCGTGACGATATGCAGCATCAATAACATTAGTCTGAATCATCAAATTCTCATAGATGAACTCAGCAGGATATGTAGAGTTGCCACCTATACCACCAACCTTAGCAGCAGCAAGAAAAACATACTCAGGTTTTGCCTGTTCAAAATAAGCATCTACTTGAGTCTTATTTGTTAGATCACAATTCTTTTTTCTAATCCAATAGATATTTTCATAATGTTTTGCCTTTAAATTACGAATAATTGCCGATCCAACTAGACCATTATGACCTGCAACAAATACTTTACTATTACTGTCCATAGATACACATCTCCTCTACCAATTCTTTAAATGAAGTTTTAGGTTCCCAACCAAGAACCTCCTTTGCCTTTGTAGCATCACCTAATAGTGATTCCACTTCAGCAGGTCTAAAGTATTCTGGATCAATTATAATAATTGGTTTCTTAGTGTTCCAGTCAAATCCAGTTTCATCTAAACCTTCACCCATCCACTCTAACTTAAAACCAAAATACTGTGCTGCTTCATTTACAAAATCCTTAACTGAATGTTGTTCTCCTGTAGCAATCACATAATCATCAGGTTCATCTTGCTGAAGCATTAACCACATTGCCTCAACATAATCTCTAGCATGACCCCAATCTCTCTTGGCATGTATATTACCAAGACGTAAGAGTTTTTCCATACCAACAGAGATTCTAGATAATCCTCTAGTTATCTTTCTGGTTACAAATGTTTCACCTCTTCTTTCAGACTCATGATTGAATAGGATACCAGAACTACAATGCATTCCATACGCTTCACGATAATTCTTTATGATCCAGTAACCATAAAGTTTTGCTACTCCATAAGGAGATCGTGGATGGAAGGGTGTAGTTTCTGTTAATGGAGCATCACTAATACCACCATATAACTCACTAGTAGATGCCTGATAGATACGAACATCTTTCTCCATACCCAACATTCTAACTGCCTCAAGAACCCTCAGAGTTCCCATAGCATCTACCTGTCCAGTATACTCAGGTATCTTAAATGAAACCTTTACATGACTTTGAGCACCTAGATTGTATATCTCACAAGGTTCTACTTCTTTGATTATACCCATGATACTAACAGCATCTGTTAGATCACCATAATGAAGTTTAATCTTTTCGTAGATATGATCTATTCTATGTGTATTAATGAGAGATGCTCTCCTAACAATACCATGAACTTGATACCCTTTCTTCAAAAGCAACTCAGCAAGATAAGAACCATCCTGCCCAGTTATGCCTGTTATTAATGCCTTTTTCATAATATAATTTTTATCAATCTACCTTTTAAAATGCTTGTGAATAACGTCAATCTGATCTTGATACTTAGCAATAATATCAATCTCTTTCTCAATTGATTCCATTATATCAGAGTGTTCGCCAATACCTGCTGGATTAGACAAATAGATCTCAACATTTGCTTTATGCTTTTCTATATCACCTTGAGCATGTGCCAAAAGTGCTTTGATCATTTGATCTCTCATGATGTCCACCGTGTGACTGTTAATTCTATTGAGTTGTCGTTCATCTCCCACTCTTCCTCAACTTCAAATCCTAGTTTCTTAACAGTGTTCCTAACTGTTACTCTAGCATACTGTTGTGTTACCTTATCTATAAACCTTTCTACAGGAACTGGTTGATTCCATGTTTCAAGATCTGCTACAAGTTCATATTCACCTGTATGGGGATTCATACGGAAACCAATATCAGTTCCAATAGCAACTTCTGCTTCAACAGTTTCATGACCAATACCATGAGAACCAGTAACTCTAAGTTCCTGATCCTGCTTTACCTCATATTGAAGAACTTCAAGTGCTTCCTGTAATTCAGGTTTATGCTTGATCTTCGTTTTGATTGTGCTGAAGTGAGACATTTTCTTGTTGATAGTATTCTGGTTTGGTTTCAATATAAGTAACATTACCAAGTTTTTCTTCTATAGATTTAGTTATATCTTGACATTCGTTACCGACAGCACCGAAAACTTCTTCAGCAACAGTGCCATCTTGACGAATAGTAAACTTAAGTTTCTGTTGTTTAGGCATAATTAAAATTGTTTAGGATGAGTTACTACATCACCATGTAT
>TARA_B100001093_G_scaffold293010_2_pt1 | contig 11361 bp, 11 predicted proteins | sample TARA_B100001093 | Tara Oceans TARA_B100001093 (sample SAMEA2623116) | marine metagenome | biome: marine biome (ENVO:00000447); feature: surface water layer (ENVO:00002042); material: "saline water (ENVO:00002010), including plankton (ENVO:xxxxxxxx)" | depth 5 m
GACTGCACTCAACATGCACTGCTGGGGAGAAAACCCTGTTGTCACTGCTAAGCTCCAGCTTAACGGACAGGACCGCTTCTCTGAGCGCGAAGGAACCTACTTCGACCTTGTTCAGCCTTACCAGCACCACACACGCAACCCAGACACTGGTATCAATGTTTACTCATTCGCACTTCGCCCTGAGGAACACCAGCCATCTGGCACTTGCAATTTCTCCAGAATTGACAACGCTACTCTTCAGCTTGTTGTTTCTGCTGCCGCTATCGGTGGAACACAGACCGCCAAGGTCCGTGTCTATGCCACTAACTACAATGTCCTTCGTGTCATGAGTGGTATGGGAGGTCTTGCATACTCCAACTAAGTCTTTTACTTAGTTTTAAACTTAATTATTAAATTATAAAATTAACTTATAAAATTTTATAATTATATAGATGCTAGGAATAACTATAATTCCCAAAAAAACAAAGCCACCTCCCAAAAAAACAAAGCCACCTCCCAAAAAAATAATGGTTATTTTTGGTAACTGTCACTTTCAAGAAATTCAAAGAAATATAATTCAATATCAAGAAATTAGAAATAATTACTTGCCACATTACATATGCATCAATAGTTATGTCGATAACGGGTCATCATTAGAAGACAAACAATATTTTACTCCTGAACATATTAACTTATTCAAAAAAGCTGATATTCTTATATATCAAAATATTGAATCCGATAGAGGATTTTTGAATAATAAAGAGATTGAAAAACTCATACCAAAAAATATTATAAAAATTAAAATACCACATTATAGAACTTCTATTTATCATTATAGTTGGTATGAAACTCCTTACTTTGAAAAAATGAAACAACTAGTAGATAAAAAAGAAACAGTTAATCAAAAAATAACTTGTATAAAGGATTTTATAAAAAATATAAACGATACCTCTCAACATAAGGAGTTATTTGATAAGTTTATAACAAAAGAAATTACTCATTTTAAAAAAGTAAATAATTATAGTGATATAGATATGTATGAGTTTTTTATATCTAATTGGAAAAATATAAAACTCTTTATGGGTAGAAGTTATCCTAGCAGCTATTTTATCTTTATACTAACAAAAAAAATATTGGAAAAAATAAATATTTTTGAAAATTTACGTTTTGAAACTATGATTAATAACAGAACTACTTATCCTAGATATTTTGCACAAAACACTGATTTTCCTATTTTTGACTTTTGGTATAATTTTAATAAATTTAAATTTAACAAACAATATTTCTGGGAATTAGAAATACCTATGAAAGATTATGAATTTTATTATTTACAAAATCTTATTTATAATAGACTAGGTGGAGATAATACATTTACTAATTTTTGGCTTATAAGAGATAAATTTAATACTTTAGACGAATTAAAAAAATTAAGAGATGTAATAAATAATACATAGTTATATTATATGATGAATGATTTATTTATATTCGCTTTAAACGGCGGTGGTTGGGCTTTGAAACCCATATTAGAAAAAATATCTGTTGATAAACTAGGACACTATTATTTCTCATTTTTAAGATATCTTATTAGTGGTATTATCGCTATTCCATTCTTATTACACCATTATTACTATAATGGCTTTCCAAAGGTATATAAAAATGATGCAAAATTATTTTTTAAAGATGTTGTTATTTGGGGAACGGTAGTTAGTGTAGTAGCTATTGCTGCTATTATGGCTAACTATTACTTATTAGAAAAATATGATTCTTCTTTTGTAACACCTATTGCAGAATCTGTTTTACTTATATTTAATGCTATTTTTGGCGTTCTAATTCTTGGAGAAAAATTTACTACTGATATGGGAATTGGATTAGGGTTTATTATATTAGGAATTGTTTTCATATATAGACAGAAACTGCAAATATTTTAAATATAAATATTTTGTATATGACAGATTTTAAAACAGGTGATTTACTTTTATTTAACTATAAGCCTACAGGTTGGGCTGGTTGGTTAGATGAAATGATTTATTGGGGAACTCATAGTAATTATTCACATACTGCTATAATATTAAAAGACCCGACTTTTATTCATCCAACTTTAAAAGGAACTTTTGTGTGGCAATCAGGAGAATCGAGTAAACCTGACCCACAAGATGGAAAAATTAAACTAGGTGTTCAAATTACTCCTTTAGAACAACTTTTAGATAGTTACAAAGGAAATGGTCATTGTTATTACCGAAGTATAAATTGTGATAACACACATTTTACACAACAAAATTTAAAAATGGTTCATAATATTGTATATAACAAACCATATGATGTATGTCCTATTGATTGGGTAGAAGCCTTTTTAAAGAAAGACCCTTCTCCACAAAAAACATCTAGATTTTGGTGCAGTGCTTTAGTTGGATACATATATACAAAATGTGGTATTTTAGATTCTAGTACAGATTGGAGCATCTTATCACCAAATGATTTATCTGTTTCTGGAGAGAACCTTAAATTTATTAACGAGGCATCTTTATCTAATACAGAAATTAAGCTATTTTAAAAACTTAAAATACAATTTATAAATCCATTTAAATATTTCAATTAAGATATATATATAATATGCAGATTTTTGTGAAGACTCTTACAGGAAAAACTATCACTTTGGATGTTGAGCCTAGTGATACAATTGAAAATGTCAAAAGTAAAATTCAAGATAAAGAAGGTATCCCCCCTGACCAACAACGACTTATCTTTGCTGGAAAGCAACTAGAAGATGGACGAACTCTATCTGATTACAATATCCAGAAAGAGGCAACACTCCATCTTGTCCTACGCCTTCGTGGTGGAAACTAAATAATAATTAGTTAGTAAATTTTTAATTAATTATTATTTCAAAAACTTATTGAATAAATATAAATATAATATATGAATGAAAGATTTTAACTATTGTATTTGGTTATGCCCCGATAGTAATCATCCTTGGAATTTTTTTACAAATAGATTTATACCTCACCTCAGTATAAAAACCAACCTAGATTATAATAGTGCTTTACAATTATACACAAAAATAAATAAGCCTGCTTTAGAAGTAGAACTAGATAAACTAATATGTCAAGAAGAAGATGATTTTCATTCAATGTTTTATACACTAAAAGAACCTATTAATAAACCAGAATGGTTCCCTCAAAATGCACATATTTCATTTTTATACAAATATAATCAACAAATTAGTCCATATGAAGTTCATCATTTATATTCTAATATGAAATATAAAAAAGGATTATTAAAAAATTTATGTATGACAAAATGTAGCGGACACTATACAAAATGGAAAGTTTTATTTACTAAACCAATCAGCAATTAGAACAATCTTCGTCACTACAAGCCTTTCTACTATCTGGACAACATCCATATCTAGTTCCTTTACATCCACCTATTAAATTTGGATGAGGGCGAGGATGAGGAGGAGGACGAGGGTCTGGCCCGGGACGAGGACCAGGAGGACCAGGAAAAGGTGGTCTAGGATGAGGGTCATCGCCGTGATGATGATGGCGATGTCTTCTATGATGCGATGGTGTGTAACAATTTGAACATATCTTATCAATACAAGAATCTGTACTATCTGGACAACAACCATATTGTGTTCCAGAACAACCTCCTATATTACCAGAAATAGGTATCTTTCTAACTTTTAAAGAAACAAAAAATGCTAATAAACCACCTAATATTATTGCCGCAATAAAAATATCTTTATTATTCATTATAATATAACGAAATATTTAATTTATACAAATAATCTATTCATATTTCTAACTTCTGGTTTATTATCATCCTTTGTATATAATTTGATAATGAGCTCATCATCTCTTACTCTTAATGTATAATTTTTTTGGCTACTACTTCTACCAACTCGCCCAAATGCCTGAATCATTTTTTCTTGTGTCATATTTCGTAAATCTTTACTTAAATATCCATGACAAAACTGGTAATTTGTTCCATAAATATAATCAGATGATGCAATAATTAAATATAGTTTTTGTTTTTCAGCTAATTCCTTCATAACATCCATATACTCTTTATTAGGATGTTGTGTAAATACACCTATGCCCATTAACAATAAAATTTTCCAAGATTTATCAACATTTAAATACATAATCTTTTCAACAGTCTCATCTTCAATATCACTAGAGAACGCAGTTGTTGTTTCTTTATTGCTTGCCCACTCACGAATATGTGCTGAACTATTAGGAATAAATTTTTGAGATAACTCTATACTATGAATTTTTGCTTTTAACTCTACAACTTTTTTCGTATAGGCTTGTTGAGCTTTATAATCTGTTGAATTATCACACTTCGACTTATCTTTTTCTAAATCTGCACTTCCCATCTTATCACGTCTTTGTGTCTCATCTTTTTCAACCTTTTCTAGTTCCAACATATATTGCTCATTTCGTTCCATAATTTTCATAATTTTATCTAGTTCAGTATCAGGAATATTAGATACCTTTAAATAAAATCTCCCCATTCTTTCAACATCTTCTGTTAAGAATATAGTTGGACCATCGGTAAGCGTATAAGCATCATTTGTTGTAATTTTAATTACTGAGTCATACATTTTCATTCGGTTTTCTTGAAATTTATTGTAAATTTTAGTATAATTTTCCTTGACTAATACCAATAATCTAAGATAGTAAATTTTTAAATTAATAATAGTAATATCAGATACATTCTCAAAATATTGGTCGATTAAATAGTCATCGGGGATAAACTTCTTTTTATTTACATAATAAATGAATTTTACCATATCTTCCACATCAATATGTCTTAAGATTGTTTTGTTTTTCTCAATGTGTCTTGCACATTTTCGCAACTTTTTAAAATCACTATAAATATAATGAGGCATTACAACATTCCCCTTGGCATCTAAGATAGGTATCGATTTCTTACATTCATAGCTGATTATTTCTTGAACATTATGTGTTTCAAATTTTGCTTGAAAGTTTCTGGTCATTGGCAATATCTCATCCATATTAGGCAAGGTCGCTGAGGACAATACAACATTTGGAATGTCATTTTGTTGCCAGTTTCTTTGCAAAATTTCGTGAAATTTGTGATTATCATAATCTAGTGTTATTGTAGGTTCATCCCAATACCAAACAATATCTTCGGGCTCATTAAATGCTAACATATAGTTCATTGCAGGAAGATAGGATTGAATATCCGTAATAATTAATTCAACCTTTTCCCCATTACTATTATCAACACGAAAGATTTGTCCCGTTCTTCTATGTCTTACAAAATCTTTTGCTGCAAAATAATGTAACCTTATATCTCCCGAATCTTTACACCCAAACGCTACTGCTATTTTTATCTCCATAGATATGCACGCTTTGGCCAATTGCAAACCAATATGCTTCGCTGCACAAGTAAATATTACTTTCTTTCTCTTTGCCAAACCAACGGGTGACATTGTTTTACCCGTTCCTGTAGGAGCTTGATATAATACTAATTTTGAACCATCTCTTTTAATCGATTCAAACAACCTAGATTGATGTTCATATAATTTCAAATCTGTATATTTAAATACAACTGTATTTTTTTCTATGTATTCGTATGCGTTTTTTATTAAATTCGCCTTTGAAATTTTATCTTTATATTCTTCAATAATCCAACCCACAAACTGTAAAATATAATGATTAATATAACTAACATTGTTTCTTACAAGCTGCGTTAATGTATAATATCTCATAGGACATAACTTCTTTTTGAAGAATAACTTAACATTATTAAGTAATATAAATTCATATATACTATCTCGTATATCGTCTAGTTTTTTTGAACTATTACTAATTCGAATCAAATCCTGCTTTTTTAATTTTTTATTGTTTCTTTTATCTCTCTGCATAACAAAAGATAAATCATATTTTTTTATAAGTTTACTGACTATTTTTTGAAAATTCTCTTCATAAATATAAAGATGGAATTGGTCTTCATCTGTTCCTATCTTCATCCACCCAAGTAAGCTATTTGATTCATTAGTAGTATGATTAGTATTGTCATACCCATTATAAATTAACTTTAATATTTTCTTCTCATTTGAATTAACAGGTACTTCTAGATAGTCCCATTCTGACTTTGTTAGTTTTTGCTGTGTTAGGTCCATTGTTCTATAATAATATTAATTATAAGTTTAATATTATTTTCAATTTTCATTTAGTCAAAATTGAAACATATTAAATATATTAATGTCTTATATACAAAGATGCACTATATCTTTTCTGTTGAAGGAAATATCGGTTCAGGTAAATCTACCTTGGTTAAGATGTTAAAAGATAATCTTAAAAAGATTAAAAATACTGAAGTTATTTATTTACCCGAACCGGTTTCAGTTTGGGAATCTATTAAAGATAGTGATGGAAAAAATGCTATAGAAAAATATTATGAAAATCCAGATAAATATGCATTTTCATTCCAAATGATGGCATATATCTCAAGGATACATCAATTGAGAGAAACTTTGGCAAGTAACAATAATGTTATTATTATTTGTGAAAGGTCTGTTTTCACAGATAAAGAAATTTTCGCAAAAATGTTGCACGATGATGGAAAAATTGGCGATATCGAATATAATATTTATTGTAAATGGTTTTATGAATTTGTGAAAGACATTCCTGTCGGCGGACTAATTTATGTAAAAACAAACCCGGAAATATGCGAGCAGCGTGTAATAAAAAGAAATAGAAAGGGAGAAACAATACCTTTAGAATATTTGCAGAATTGTCATAACTATCATGAAAATTGGTTAAACAATGAATCATTGCCTGTTTTAAAACTAGACGGTAATAATGATTTTATTGATAAACTTCCCGATACCTGGTTAGAAACTATAAATATATTTGTAAATTCGCTCTCTCCAAGAATTGTAGATGTTCCTACACCTGAAATTATGGATATGATAAATGCCGTATATTGCTAATCTAAATCACCTATTAAATACGTTGTGAACATAGATTTTCCTTTAAATTTTAAATGGTCTCTTTCTACTGAAGTGGTTGGAAAATCTTCAGTTCCATAAATATCTTGTAATAGTAGCCATTCAAATAATCCTCCCGGATATATATAAATATTTACAAACCCTAAACTTAGTAATTGTTCATACTTTTTCATTAAATTTGGGGCATTTGCATTTTTATCATAAACGATAATATTTACATTTATTTTTTTGTTTAAATATTGATTAATCAAGTTTTCTTCATTACTTACTGCAATAGTTTTACTTATTAAACAACCTTGTTCATTCATATCTAATGTATTAATCAATAGATAATTTTGTCGTTGTTTAATAGCATATTGAACATCTTCAAAGTTAACCTTTCGAACAGATGGTGCTTGTCCCATACTTTATTTAATATTTTAATAACTTAATTTATCTTTATTAAGTTATTTTAAAATTAATTTACGCTAGCTGTTCTTAAAAATAACCAATATGGAAAATTCTCATTCATAAAAGCTTGTTTAGTTAAATATCTATTGTTACCTAATTTTAAGAAGTGTCCTTTTGAATTTGCATTGCTCATTGATGTGGCCGTTTGAACAATATTATCAAAAGGAGAACCACTTAAAAATGATAATGTATCGCTACCGTCCCCAGTGGAAAACTGTGCATCATTTGGGTCGTAACAAAAATCTCTACCTCCACCCCAAGTATTTGGAGTTATTGCGCCACTATCAATTAATCCGGAAATTTTTCTTTTATCTTGTGCGCATTTTAATCCAGGACCACAATCAGAATCAACATCACAGTCACCATATCCTCTAGGAACTTTTCCACGATAATTTGGCACATCAAAATTCCAACCCTTCCATTGAGCATATACTGATGGAGAACCAGGTTTAACACTAGGAACCTTTAAAAGCCTTGTTTTAAATTCACCCCAATTATTATTCCACCAATTTCTCGCACCACTAATAAAATTCCAAAATGGAAAATATTTAGCATCATATTTAGCCTTGGTAATCTCATAATTTCCTACCCATGCATAATCATTTTTCCACCAGCCCTTTCCTCCTGCAGTTAGTAAGCTTTTAAATGAAGATGGAGCACCACTAAATGATAAATTCATATTTGATGGATTCTGTGATACGCCGGGAAGAGTCATCATAATTATATTAAAATCCCTCCAACAAGGTTTATCCCAAGGAACATCAGGCATTTGACCATTACACATCATACTAGTATAAATTGTTTTATCAAAATCTGCTTTTGGATTCCTCAAATTACTTTGCATTTGTCTTTTATAATCATATACCTTAGACTTATATCCATTTGGACTAAATCCACCTTCTTGACCATTCTTCCACTCTTGTCCAACATATCCGTTTGGCCAATCAAGGGTATTTTTTGGATTTAATTTACCATCTACAGAACAGCCTGTTTCATTATATAGCTTTTGAGCGCATACTTGTGGTCTAGGTTTAAATCTAGACTCGCAAGGATTTACATCATCACCAAAACATTTTTTATAAGCAGACTCTGACTTAGAATAATCACTACCTGATACAGCAACCTTATGTATGGATTCTTTCATATTGTCCCCAACTACTCCATATGAATTAGAGTTCCAATTTCTATAGTCGCTCTGGTCACTAACTCTAGTTTTTAAGTCGCCAGTGCATCCTGCCTTCTTCCACAAACTTTGAAGACATTCGTCAGTATGTGGTCCAGTAAGCATATTTGGTCCAACACAAGGGAACATTTGTTTAAATCTAGCACAATCCTTTGGGTCAATAAGATTATCCAAGAAATCTATTTCTTTATTACCTCCTCCACAAACACAACAAGCTTGTTGTCCTGATAGCTGCTGATATGAATAATAACTACCCCAAGCTTTACAACCAGCATTATTATTTTTTCCATATACTTCACAAGTCCAATTCTTACCATCCTTATCGTGCCATTTATTATTAGGAAGCTGACTGGAATTTTTTGTTTTTAAATCCTTACATTCACCATATTCACCCATTAGTTTTGCTTTCCAATCACACGCATCGTCTTCTGGATATTTGGCAACCCATCCTCCTTGTGGTCCTCGTTTTTTAGGAACACCTGTTCCTTTCAATGGACACCAAGCACAAATAGATTTCTCTCCAGTAGAATCTCCACAATCAGTCATTTTTTTACAAATTTCCTGTTCTTTTTTCTTTTGACAATAATATCCTGTTCTTGGTCCAGGAGCAATCCAACTTTTTTTGGAACAAACATCGGCTATTGGACCGTCCGCATTTCCATATATAATCTTATCTGTATCCCAACAATAACCACATTCATTTGCTTCGATTTCACCACAATCACCAGTTAGATTAATTGCTTTACATTTTTCTATTTTTTTTGCAATCTCTCGCTTATCAGTCGAAGCAGTTGGAGAGATTTCATTTAATTTCGTTTTATCTTTACTAAGTTCTACAAATTTAGATTCTTTATCTACACCTTTTACAACCTGAGGAAACAAGCGAGAATCCCAATATTTATCATTGTCTTTTAAGTACTTTCTTTGCTCATCTTTCCTACTCTCATAATCAAAACCCTCCTTTGTATTTATACTTATAGATAATAGAACTAATATTAGAGCTATTCCCATTAATCCTAAATAGAATAGTTTCATATATATATATTTATTATATATATTAAATTATTCAAATAGGCCACCCTTTTACAGAGAATCGAATTGCCTGTGCTCGCAATGAATGTCCTTGTCCTCTAGTTTTGACAAAACATCTTATTGATTTAATTTCTTTTTGTTCGCTATTACTTAAAGTCCATGTTTTAGATTGATGACTTACTGGACCTTGCACTGTTTTACTACCATATCTTGAAACAACGCGTCTATATCTTCTTACATTTCGACAGTCTGTATAATTATAACATCTGCGAAAAATCCACCATCCATAACAACGTCTTCGTCTGTTACACTGCCTCGCGGTGTATGGTCTATTTACATAAATTGGGTAACTTTCCTTCCTAGAAGTTCTGGGAGCTTTTAAAACCTTAGAAAATACTGATTTGCCATTTTTATCATAACCTTCAACATAAACTCCCCAGGTTGGATTGCCCCATCCTTGGTCACGCATATCAACATGTAAATAAACTTCTTGAGGCATCATACCAGCTCCACCCACATTAGCATATTTAATAAGTCTATAATCCGGTCTCGAACCTGTTGTTTGAATTACTCCAGAATAAGAACCAGAACTAGTAATTGGAGACCTCCATTTTTTATTTCGCCAAGTATCCCCTCCTTGTTTTTCTCCTCCCCACTGTCTTTGATTGAAACCATAACTATTCCAACATTTATATCTACCTCCTGTAGCAGAACTAGCCAAGGGAACCTGTGCGTATTTACATCCTAAACTACCTTCACAGGCGTCCTGACATTGTTTTGCTGTTAATGAATTAGAAACTACTCTAAGAGGAGTTACAAAAAATCCTTCTTTATGAGAATAACGCCACCATCCTAACAATCCTATAGTTGTTGTTAAAACTGTTATTTTCAACAAAGTATCTTCTATATCTTTAGAACTTGCATAAAAATACATAATTACTCCTCCTAACAGAATATTTAAAAACCAATAAACAGTTGTTCCTAGAGCATAAAACAACCCAATAGTAGATGCAGATGCTAGTATTTTTTTACCCATTGCCATTTTATTGCCTAGCATTAGCGCTAAACCACTAGATACTAATATTATTAATATCAATATTATAAAATTCATACTTATATTAATATGTTATTTTTTTTACAATAGCATATTAATTAATTATCCTCTATTTTCAGTGAAATTTGGATTCATACAAGGATTAGTATTGCAAGCTCTTTTATTCTCTAATGTTGGACAAGCTTTACCTCCAAATTTAGCAGGATATAATACCTGTCTTGTTCTAGTTTCTGTACCACCTCCACAAGTTTTACTACAATTGCTCCATCCACTCCAAGCACCTACAATACAGTCTCTAGGGCGAGGATATTTAAACAATACCTCTCTAATTTTATCCTTACAAGTTAATTTACAAGTTGATTTATTGTCTGAACAACTAGATTTTAAATTTAATCGTGCCTTATTAACTGTTGTTTTCACTCCTCTTTCAGTAGGATTAATACCGGGCCATCCAAATATTTTTTTTTGTTCATCAATAGACATACCTTCGCGGTTTATGGTTGTAACATTTTTTGATTTAGTCCACATAATAAAACAGTCTGCGCCGCTCATTTTTGTAACAATACCTTCATATTTATAGCCACCTACCGACCTACTAACTGTATCTCCTGGCTTAATAGGAGGAGGAGGTGGAGGAGCTGTTCCAAAACAGTGCATAGAAGTCGCTAATCTAGTATC
>TARA_B100001093_G_scaffold516108_1_pt1 | contig 11361 bp, 14 predicted proteins | sample TARA_B100001093 | Tara Oceans TARA_B100001093 (sample SAMEA2623116) | marine metagenome | biome: marine biome (ENVO:00000447); feature: surface water layer (ENVO:00002042); material: "saline water (ENVO:00002010), including plankton (ENVO:xxxxxxxx)" | depth 5 m
GTAATAGATGGAGTAATAGATGAAGTAATAGATGGATTATTAAATGTGCTAAAAATAGATGGAGATTGTTGATTATTTAATGTTGGAACATTTTTAGTTATAGTATTAGAAATTTCATTCATATATACAATTCACATATAAAAAAGTAATTGTTAATTAATTAACTAAAGTATATAAAGTGTATTATAAATTTTTAAATAATAAATGTGTAAAAAATGTAAACAAATAAGATGGAATTTGGTTTGTATTCCATTAATTTTTAGTCCAATATTATTGTTTTTTGATTTATTTAAAAATTATATTTATATTCCAGTTATAATGTTTATAGCATCATTTGTTTTGTTTTGGAATATTCCATATGTAATTTTTTATACAGCTTCTAAACCGTTATATTATGAAGATTTATTTATAGATGAAAAGAAAATTCCTAATTACAATGTTGATATTAAAATAAAAAAGAAATTTGAATTAATATTAAAATGGGTATTAATAATATCTAATGCGTTATTAGTATCTGCATTATGTGAATTTTGGTTTTATAAGGTAAGAGAAATAAATTCATATATAGAAATAGCTGGTATTACAGGAGGTATAGTTAAAATATTTCAAATTATTAATAATACAATTACTAGAATTATGTTAAAAATATTACGTAGATTTATAAAAAGCGAATCTAACCATAACAATGTAAGCACTATGACTGAATTAGATGTTGTTATTAAAAATAAAGAAAGAAGTGATACTATATAATTAATATATTAAAGATTAATTCCTAAATATATTAATCAAATTTAGCGGCGACGACGGCGACGACGACTTTTTTTGGCGGTTTTGCGGCGTTTGTTGGTGCGTTTTCTTTTTTTGTGCATAGTGCGTTTCTTGCGTTTTCCACCTTCCATTTTGCGTGAGCGACGAGCTTTGCGAGATTTGCGAGATTTGTTCAATCTGTTGACAACCATTATATAATATATATTAACATTTTAATTAATAAATTAATATTAAAATGTTAAATTATTTATTCGCATCCACATCCACCTGCTTTAGTTCTGTTTTTAATTGCGACTTTATTAGCGGCACTTTTTCCTACTAAAGATACTGATTTATCACTTTTAACATGAGTGGTTTCATCACTAGCATTGAATACAACATTTGAATTTTTACCGTCTTGATTGGTAGCTTGTCTTTTTCTAATTGAGGGCATATTATAAATTATATAAAGATATTAATTATTTCTTATAATTAAATTATTCAAATTGTTAATTTTATCTAGTTTAGAAATAGTTTTTTCTAAATTTCCAGCATTTAAACTATTATTAAATAAATAATCAGTAGAAGGCGTAACTTCATTTTTCTTTATTTGTTTATAAATTGTATTTATTTTACTCATAATTGTTTGTGTTGCTCCAATATTGTTTGCTATTTTAATATTATTATTAACCTGGTCGCATAATAAACTTAATGAAAAATATATTAAAAATTTTCTTTTTCTTTTAATTCCTTGTGAATATTTTAAACAAAATATATTTAGTAATGATTCAATTATAGATTTAATTCCTTTTCCTCTTTTATGAGCTTCTCCTAATATAACGTCCCATATCATCCATATTATATCATTTTGATTAGGTTGTGATACAGATATATGTCTATTTTCACATTTATAAGTAATTTTTTTTTCTTTTTTTGATAAAGATTCGAATCCTAATATCCATTCTATCCAATAAACAGCATTATTCATATTAACGTTTTTTCTTTCTAAACTCCATGATAATTCATTAATTGCTAGAAATAATTCTTGTGGATCACCCTTTCTAAATATTTTACGTGCATAATGAACATTATCAGCATTTAATCTATGACTTATATTTATAACATTATATTCACATTTTTCTATTTTAGGAACTTCAAATGAATTTTTTTTTCTGGAATAGCATAATACACACATTACTTCTGCAAAAAGTTTTCTAATTTTTATATTATTTCTCATTTTTAATTCATTATCTATATATCCATTATTTAATATATCTTTGAATAAATTCAATCTTAATTCGATATATGTTGGTAATTTAGGATTACCTAAATGTATATGCTTACCAACAATTAAAAATATTATTTCCCATAATTCAAGAAAATGCCCAGAACAGATATATTCAGCACTCCAATAACAAGCTTCTTCTACTTTATTGGATTTAATAGATTTTATTAATTGTTTTTTAGCTTCTGATTTTTTGAATTTTGAAAATGTTATTCCTTTAAACTCTTTTATTTTTCTTTGGTCGTTAATTTCATCAACATTCATATTATATTAGAATTTACATAAAAAAAATACCAATAATACATATATATGAATATTTTAGAACCTGAAAAAATATTGAAAAAAATACAAAAACTATTTAAAAAATTTCTTAAATTATCAATCTGGGAAAAATTATTAATAATTATAATAATAATAATGCCTTTGTTCTTATTAAAGAAAAAGCCGGAAGGATTTTCTCAAAAAAAAGAATTTGTATTAAAAGAAAACAATGACATCTATGATGATTTTTATTGTTCAATTTATGATGATTTAGTATATGATGAAGTAAAAAATGATTTTGAAGTTAAAGCTATTGAAAAATATATTAAACCAACTAAAAAATCAAAAATATTAGATATTGGATGTGGAACTGGACATCATGTTAATTTTTATAATTCTCAAAATATTAAGTGCGAAGGTTTAGATAAATCAAAAAGTATGATAGATATATGTAAAAAACAATATCCAAATAGTAAATTTAAAGAAGGAGATGCTTTAGATTCAATGTTATATATTCCTAATTCTCTTTCTCATATTTTTTGTTTATATTTTACAATATATCATATTAAAAATAAATCTTTATTTTTTGAAAATTGTTTTAGATGGTTAAAACCGGGAGGAACATTATTATTACATTTAGTTAATAGAGATAATTTTGATCCTATTATAAATGCTTCCGACCCATTAACTATTGTATCAGCACAAAAATATGCTAAAAAACGTATTACTAATTCAGTTGTTAAGTTTAATGATTTCTTATATAGAGCGGATTTTAAATATAATAAAGGAAGTAATGAAGCTCATTTTATGGAAACATTTAAAGATGATGCCACTGGAAATATTAGAAAAAATGATAATACTATTTACATGGATTCTCAATCAGAAATACTTAGTTTAGCAAAAAATGTTGGATTTATAATGAAAGCACAACTTGATATGGTTCATTGTCAATATGAATATCAATATCTTTATATTTTATATAAACCTGAGTAATTTGTTTAAAAATTAAAATTTTAATTATAATAATAAATATGTATTCATATGTAATATTAGTTATTATTATTATAATTATATTAATAAAAGCATTTTTTAAAATTAAATACCCATTCTGGTCTAAACAGCCAGTTCTTTTTTATCACGATATATACAATTTATTATTTAACAATAAAGTTATTAATAAAGAATATCCTACAAAAAATAAATTTTATGATCCAAAAATTAAGTATTATGATATTAATAATTTAAATGATTCAATTAAAGAACAAGTTTATCTTTTTATAAAAAACAATTATTTAACAGAACAAAATGAATTATATAATCCTAATAATAGAAATGATATTTTTGATTATTTAAAATGCAGTCCTTCTGGATATATCTCAATATATACAGAATGTAATGAAATTATATCTACTATGACACATATACCAAATAAAATGATTATTAATAATAAAAAATTAGATATTTGTTATATAGATTGGTTATGTGTTAATAAAAATCATAGAAAAAAAGGAATCGCATCTAAAACAATATATAGTCATTATTTTAATACAAGACATAATAAAACGGGAGGAGAATATGCTATTTCTTTATTTAAAAATGAAGGATTTGCTTCTCCTTTTATACCATTAGTATCATATAAAACCTATTTTTATGATTTAAAATATTGGATTAAGGATATTACATTAACTCAATCTATAATAAAAACAGTTATGGTTAATTCACAAAATATTAATTATTTTATTGATTTATTAAATGAATCTCAAGATAAATTTAAATTAGTGATTATGTCTAATTTATTAGATATAAAATATCTAATTTCAAAAGAAAAATTATTAGTTTTTATTATGTTAATAAATGATATTCCATTTAATTTTTATATATTTAATGATACTAATGTTTATTATAATGATAAAAAGAGTGTAGAATTAATATGTAGTTTTAATAAGTCTAGTAAAGATGAATTTATGTTTGGATTTTATTATTCATTATCAATGTTAATTAAAAGGAATGAATATGATATATTATTAATTAATAATATTTCAGATAACAACAATATTATTAAAAATTCAAAATATAATTATTATGACTCAACTTATCAATATTATTTTTTGTATAATTATGCTTCATCGTCTTATAAATCAAATGAATGTATGATAATTCATTAACTTATCTAGTATATTTTCCTGCTTTTGCAAACGAATCAACAACAAAAATTACGAATATTCCTAAAAATGAATATAAAATTAATTCTTCAGTAATATTATCAGTTTTTTCATCTTTGTTTTCTTCTAAAAGATGTATCATGTAATTTAACTTTTTCATTAAATTCGAATCTATTGTATTATTATTTGTTGTATTGTTATAATACGGAACATAACTATTTTTATAACTGCTCATTTTTTCATTTTCTAAATTATTAAAAGCTTCAGGTGATACTGCATTATCAAGTGTATTATTTTCTGGTTGTTCATCGGGTGTGGATGTTAATGTAGGTAGAGGTGGAAATTGTTTGTCATTCTGAGATGAATCACTATTGGGATTAAAGTCTGCTAAATCATTTTCATCATCCTCATCATTATTATTATAATTGATTGAATTTAGGAATTCTTCTACCTTTTTACTTGGTATGTTTTTCTTTTTTTTTATAGTTTTATTTTTTCTTTGATTTATTGGAGTTTTATTACTATTAAATTCTGAAAATCCTAGTTGAGTTGCCATTCTTATAAAAAAAGAAGATTATTTTTATTTTTAAACAACCTGAAATTATATATTTTTATTTATATATAATGAAAAAATATGTTAATCTAGGATTATTAGCAGTTTTAGCACTTTTAATTAATAATACACCGCTAGAACTCAAGCAAATGTCAAATACTATGATATTTAAAATTATAGCTATATTAGTTATTTATATAGCATCAACAATGTATGACTCATTGACTGGTATTATTTTTGGTGTAATTTTAGTAGTTTTATTACATCAACGTAATGAAGGATTTACTGAGTTAAATAAAGAAGTCGAATCTTTAGAAGAAGAAGGGACACCAATATCAACACAAAATTTAACAGATAATGATAGAAAAATAAAAAAACAAGCCGAATTAAATAAAGTAGCCTGTTCATCTGAATAAATTCCTAAATTAAAAAGATTATATTTATTTATATTAAATATAATGTTGAAAAACAATGTTTTAAATAAAATGAATTCTTATATAAAATATTTAAATAACAGTCCATTATTTATCGGTATTGTTATGATAATGTTAAATGTAGGATCAAAATATGTCACTATTGAATTAAGTAAAACACAAGAAGAATATTTAAAAAATACTTTAGGTAGACAAATTTTAATATTTGCTATTGCGTTCACTGCTACTAAAGATATAGTTTTAGCTTTAATATTAACATCTGTATTTTATGTATTAACTATGCATTTATTTAATGAAAACAGTCAATTCTGTATAGTGCCATATGAATATAGAAAATACAAAGATATATTAGATTTAAATAATGATAATGTAGTTACTCCAGATGAAATAAAGAAAGCAGAAGAAATATTAAGAAAAGCAGGAAAACAAGAAAATGAAAATAAAATGATTGAAACTATGAATAATTTTAAAATATTAGTATAATTTTCTCTTTAATGTATAACTATGTCTGATAAACAAAATGAGAATGAACGTTTAAAATTATTTGCTAAAATTGCGGATGCTCTTAATCCAAATACTACTAAAAAAACTAGAAAACGTGAAACAAAAGAATCTGATAGAGATTATGTTACTCGTAAAAAGAATGTATATACGATTAAATTAACATGGTTATACAAAACAAATTTAACCGGTAAAACTAGTTTTCCATTATTACAAACAAATTTAAAAACTCCACTACAACTAGGTAAAACAGAACAAAGAAGTATAGGAGATAAATTTAATATTGGTGATTTAGTTATATATAAACCCAAAAATATTAGAAATTTACATAATCAAAATCTATATGCTAAAATAATAGAAAAGGAAAGTATTCCATTAAAAAAAGATGGGACTGAATATGTTGAAGATTCAAGATTTCCATTGGCAATGAGAAAACCTTATAGATATAAAACATTATATACTATAAAATTTGAACATCCCATAACTAATTATATTAATAAGTATGTTCCGGATGATTCAGATTTTAAGAAAAAATTTAGAAAAAAACATAGTAGAATGAGAGAAACATTAAATAGAGTATTGGATATTGATATGAGAAAAACTGATTTAGTTGTTGAAACTTTTCAAATAGATACTACATCATTAAGTAATAAACAAATTTTAAAAAAAATAAAAGACAGAATACTATTGAAATCTTTAGAAAAATTTAGACCTAAAAAAAGATTTTATTTAAAATATATAATTGGAAAATATCATAGTATTCAACAAACAAATTCTGAAAAAATAGTTGATTTAGATGTTATAAAAGACCCAGTTAATAAATATATTATTCATAGAACACCGTCATATGATATGAGTTTTTTAATTGATAAAATCAAAAATAAAGATAAAAATAACGATAGAACTATTCCTATAGAATTGCCTGTAAATTTAACATTATTAGTAAAAAATTCAAAAAAGGATGAAGAAAAAGGTGTTATTGATAATGTAGAAGATTATGTTAAAAATATAAGCACTTTCTGTGGAAAAAAATACAATGATTTTCAAAAAGTAGGGGTGCCTAGAAATACATCTACAAAATTAATAAAAGAAAAACAAGAAAGATTAAAAGAACTAAAAAAACTAGAAAAAGAAATGACTGAGATTAATCCACAACAACAAAGAGAAATGGATGAGATTGAGGAAATATTATCTTACATCAAAGGAGGGTATAAACATAAAACTAGAAGAAGAAAGAAAGGAAAAAGAAATAAAAAAACTAGAAAAAGAAATTATAGAAAAAAATAAATGTGTATTTAATACATATGTCAAATAAAAATACAATGATTGATAATTTAATATATGATTTATATTTAGAACGTAGAATAAGAGAATATTGTTTAACTAAACTAGAATCAAAAGTTAATAATATAAGAGATTTATGGTCAAAATATGAAATTGAGTTAAGAAAACAAGCTTTAGAAAATAGTGATGTAATTACTAGGGAAGAAGCATATAAAGAATTTTTAAATAAAAAAGATGTTTCTGAACAAAAAGGTGGTTCAAAACTTTTATCAGAGAGTGTATCAGTAGGTTCAATATTGAAAAGAAAAAGACTAGATATATATGTTAAAGTAGTAAGAAAAGATGAACATTATATTTATCTTAGTTATTATGATATTGAAACAAAACAAACATCTCAAGAAATAATGCGTCATGAAAAATGGATGATAGATGCTGGTTATGAAAAATACTTGTCTCCTTTACCTAATACATACTTGGGAGCATCAAAATCTAGTAAAAGAAAGACTAGAAGAATGAAGAAGAAAAACAAGAGAAAAAACAGAAGAAAAACAATGAAAAAACATCGTAATTAAAATTTATCTCTCCCAAATTATTTTTAAAGAGTTAAAAAAGTTTTAAAAAAAATAAAAATAAAAAAAGTTTTATTATTATTATAAATATAATTTACTCATTATTATTATCTTCAATGTATCTTTTAATTATAGATTCAAGATTTTCAACTCTATCTTCAAGCAACTTAATAGTTTCTTCATCTTGAGTTATTTTTTTATTCAATGAAGAGTTATCTATTCCATAATACCAATTATATACAGAAGATGCTCCATTATATGTAATTTTTCCACTATGATATACTAAATCAATTGCTTCATATAATAAAAATCCTAATACCATTTATATTATATAATTAAATAATTAAAATCCTAAATCTACTACATTTCTTTCAGATTTTTTCTTTCTTTTACTTTTTTTAACATTTAATGAAGCATTCATTTCATCTAATTCACCTAAACTAACAACACTTCCTTCCTTTTTATTGCTACTATCATTTAAGTTAATAGTTTTTGTTTTTAATCCGGATAAAATATCTTTTAAATCAGTAGGACCTTTCATTTCTGGTCTGACACTTTTAAAAGAATTATCCATACTTATAGCATCATTAAATCCAGATTTTCCTTGTGCTAAATCAATATCAGGTCTAGATGACTTAAGTCTTATATTTTTAGGAGGGTCTCGTCTTTGTTGTTCGGTAGGTCCGGGAGGGGAACCTCTAGGAGCATCTCTATGTATGGAAATTTCAGGAGCTGACTGAGGTTCTTGAGGAACAAAATTTCCTACAAAACTGCCAAATCCAGGAGAGTCTTCTCTCATACTATTAACTGCTGCCTGAGTAAATTGCTGCATTAATTCAGGATTCTGTCTCATAATATCATCCATACCGGGCATTGATGATTTAAACATAGTATTTGTCATATGAAGCATTAATCCACTTCCTCCTAACATAAATAATAATTTAAGTTCAGGTGCGATTTTAGCTTTACTACTATATTTTTCATGTAATTCTCCAAAAACTTCATCATATTCATCCATATTTTCATTTACTGCTTCTGCCCATCCATCTAATTTTAAATCAAATGGATCAAATTTATTGTTTAAAAACTCTAGACCAGAAACACAAGCCATTAACATTTTGGCTTGAAATTTTTTACTATTATCTCTTTCCTTTTCTCCTTTGATTAATTCATATTCACCTTTCATTTCATCTAAAGAAGATTCCATTGAGTATTTCTTACTTAAAGTGACACCTTTTCTTTCTAAAGCTTCCAATTTTCTTAAATATTCAAATTTTTCTTTTAATATTTCCTTTGGTGTTTTAATAGGTTGCTTTGGAACATTCATATTAGGATTCACTGGAATATCATTAAAACTTTTAAATCCATCAGAACTCTCTTTTTTTTCATTTTTAAATAAACTAATACTAGGTCCGCTAGAAGATGATAATTTTTCAGTATTAAGATTAATAGATTCTAATGGAGTATCACTAATATTAGATAATGGGTTAGGAGTATTAGGAGGGGCACTAGAACCAGAAGCTAAATTAGTAAAAATAGATTTTCTATCAATAGACAATCCTTTACTAGAAGTATCTAAATTTATACTATCTAAATCTTTTAAATCTCCTAATCCTACAGAAGGCTTAGGGCTATTATTAGATTTTTGTCTATTTGGATTCATTAGCATTTCCGCTCCTGGTCCAAAATTAACAGATTTATTACCAGATAAAACATCAACATTTACATTACTTCCAGATTCTTCAGATACATTTAATTTTATACTCATTATAATGATAAATAGATGTTTTAGTTTTAAGTATTCCGCATTTATAATTAATTATTTAATTATTTAATTATAAATTATTTAATTATTTATTAAATTTTTATTTTTTAAATACCATAAACATTGTAAAAAACAATCTGCTAAATCATCTTTTTTTGAACTTTTATTAAATAAATCACACCAACTTAAATGAGACTCTTCTATAATTTCTTTGGTATATTTTATACTAAATTTCTTTCTTTCATTATATGTTGTTTTCTTTTTTCCTAAAAATTCCTTTAATTTATTTGATGAATTCACACAAACTATATCAGAAATATCATTTTCTATAAAATGTTGTATAATCATACCTTGTAATGTTTTCATTCTTAATGCTATAGGACCTATTTGATTCTCAATTAAAATTTTATTTAAATTTTTATTCTTAAATTTTTTACTAAATAATTCTTTTATTTTTATTCCGTAATCTATCAATGTTAAATCTTTAGCTTTAGTTTCTGAAATAGTTTCTAAATAATTATTTGATATATCATTAATTATTGCATTTAAATATTCTAATTTAGTCTTCTTTACAAAATTATATGATATATCATATTTATTGACTAAAATTTTCAATTCAGATAATCTAGATTTTTTTAATTTTTTTTTATTTAAATCTTGAGAAGGAATTTTATAATTGCTTTTTTTTGCGTGGATTTTACAATAACATTTATTGAATTTTATATATTTTGCTTTTTTCCCACATTTCTCATTTTTTTTAGTACAACTTTCACAAATATATTTTTTATCATTGCATAGATTTATAACATCCCAATCTACTATATCATATTTATTATCATTTATCTTTAAAATACAATATGCTAAATTTTTCATTCCTACGTCTATACTTAAAACATTCATATACACACAATGTTTATTTTTTTTTAAATATTATTTTAAATTAATAATATTTAATTAATTTTATAATAATTCTTCTTTATTAATAATTGGAGCCACTAATTTACTTTGTAATTCATTGCGACTTAAATACATTTCTTTTAAATCTGAAGTTTCATATCCATATGGTCTGCTACGATCTCTAGAACTTTTGTATAAATATTTATCAAATACACTATTATTATTTCTATAAGTTATATGAGAATATTTCGCAGAATCATTGAAATTAGTTTTTATCATATCCATTCCATTTTTTATTAAATATTGACGATAATCATAATTATTATTTATTCCTGCACTATGTTTTAATTGATTATTTAAAGAACAGGCTGGATCTTGAAAAGTATTTGCTCTTCCATCACTCATTAATGCTGGAAAATCAAAAAATATATTATTACTTCCTGAATCATTTATTAAAAAACTCATTTATATAATAAAGTATTATTTTTAATTTTCACTTAATAATTTAATTAAGTCGTCTTTTCTTAATCCTGAATGAGATAATCCTTTATCTTTACATATTTGTTTTAATTCCTTAACTCTTAATTCAGCATAATCTACTTCAAAATCAAGTTGTATATTTTTATTAGTATCTTCTTCATCCTCTTCTCCTTCTTCATCATCTTCATCTTCATCTTCTACATCCATTTCTATTTCAACTTCTATTTCTTCATTGTTATCTAAATTAACTTCATTTAAATTTAATACATCACTATTTTCTTTAGAATCATTCTCTAATGTTTCAATATTATTACTTAATTCATTAGTATTTAAATCATCAATTAGTTCTAAATTTGGGGTATCTTGTTGTTCATTCTCATCCTCATCTTCATCCTCATCTTCATCCTCATCTTCATCCTCATC
>TARA_B100001093_G_scaffold16219_1_pt1 | contig 11353 bp, 13 predicted proteins | sample TARA_B100001093 | Tara Oceans TARA_B100001093 (sample SAMEA2623116) | marine metagenome | biome: marine biome (ENVO:00000447); feature: surface water layer (ENVO:00002042); material: "saline water (ENVO:00002010), including plankton (ENVO:xxxxxxxx)" | depth 5 m
GATTTTTGACCCTTGTATTGTATAGTCTAATTCCTGCAGTAAATCCACCATCAGCATCTAATTTAATCTGTCCAGCTACATCTAGCGTAAGATTGCCTGAGTCGGCAATAGTTTGACCTGCCAGTGCTCCTAAAGTAGTAGTTACATTATCTTTTAAAATTAACTTAGTTATTCGAATGGCAACTGTTACACCCGTGCTAAAAGAAGCTGCAGATGTATCGTCTTGAGCTCTTACAACAGTAAAGGTAGAACCAGATACACCAGTAACTTTTACTATTTCTATATTTGTGCCATCATCTATAGTGACATAGAAGAACTGGCTACCTGAAATAGACGGAAAATCAGTAGCTGAAGATACAGAAATAGAAGTGGCTGTATCATTTATCCCACTTGCGAGAGTGGTTATGGCATTGTTAGCAAGAACTAAAGCCATTACCTAATCCTTTAACTAACAGTAACAGTCCAAGTGACAGTCATGCTGTCGGATGCACCTTTATTTACTACTGAAAAGACTGTTCTGCATAACATAGTACCACCAGAACTAGCATTAAAAATACCAGCTTCTGTAACAGCACCTGTACCAGTACCAGCGGCAAAACTTGCAACATAAGTTACAACAGCCCCAGAAACATTCGTACTTGTTAAAGCAACTCTACCTAATTGTGTACCTAATGCTGTGTCTGAAGCACTGGCTGCGGTAGAACCAGAGCCTATACCCATGTGAGACATTGCAGTAGCTGAAGTATCTTTTATACGAGAAGCGACATAGCCTTTACCAGTGGTAACAACTATATTATCTACCTCTTGCACAACTTCGTCATTAAGTCGAATTTGCAGCTTACCCTTCATTTTTAATTGGTCATTTATATTTGACATTTTTACCTCTTAAGAGTTTATTGTGTAAGTGTTAAGAGCACTGGTGTTAAAAACACTATTGGCTCCTGAAGTTAATTGTATAGCAATTGACTCAGATACTGAAACACTATTTGATATAACACCTTGTTCTTTTAAATAAGAAAAAGCTTCTTCTATAACAGGAGTATCATTAAAAGCCCTTTGAAAACTTACTATTCTAGCTAAAGATTCTGTAATGCTAGGAGTATCAGTTAAGCCCTTGCCAAAATCACTAATATTTAAACTTTCAACTACACTAGCAGCATCAGCTAAACTCTTGACAAAATCACTAACATTTAAACTTTCAGTTATAGTAGAAGCATCGTTAAAAGTTCTTTGAAAATTTACTATTCTAGCTAAAGACTCTGCAATGCTAGAGGTATCAGCTAGGCTTTTATTAAAATCACTAACACTTAAGCTTTCAGTTATAGCGGGAGTATCATTAAAAGACCTTTGAAAACTTACTATTCTAGCTAAAGATTCTGCAATAGAAACTATATTATTTTTATTTACACCTGAATTCGTAGCCAGATCATCACTAGCACTTGCAGTATCATCTAAAGTATAAGTATCAGCTAAAGAACGAATGTAGTTTGTAACTTTTGAAAAAGACTCTGAGATAGATATTGATTGTTCATCTCTAGTGACAATTTTATTTCCCATGCCGCTGTGTACAGCACAATAATAATGTAGGGAGTTTATAAAAGTGTCAAAATCTATTTCAACATAAGCTCCAGCTTGTCCAGCAGTTCCTACAACTGTAACACCAGTTGTATATTCGCTGCCGCCTCCATGAGTTCCATTTCCTGTTGTAGAAAATCTTAGAGGATGTCCGCCATTGCTTGAATGAGATTGATCGAATCTGTAAGTTCCATTTAATTCTAAGTCTATTTCTGGGCTAACTCCCCCATTAAAATAAAATTTATTTCCTCCACCATAACTATTAACTCCAGAAGCAACTGTAACAATATAAGTAATTGTGGAACCCGTATTTGGATTACCAATAACTTTATTAGGAACTACATTTGAAGATTCACTAACAGAATAAGAATCAGATTTTTCACTCGAAAAAGAACTTATATAATTTTCCGCTATGCTTGTGTTATCTGATTTATTCAGTTCGGTATCTTGCACTGAACTTTCAGATATAGATAAAGATTCGCTAAATTCTCTTGCAAGAATAATAGCTACGCTTTCAGAGACTGAAAGAATATCTCCTTTTGCTAAAGCAGTTTCTAAATTTGATTGTTCGGCAACAATCATTGAATCTGTAATTTGTTTGCTTGTAGAAAGTTGTAAAGACTCAGATATATTTATAATTACGGCATTATTGCCATCATCCATAAAAAATAAATTTGTTGAGCTTGAATCTATTAAAACATCTGTAATAGATAAATTTTGAAATTGAAGAGGGGCTTTTAAATTAAGTGCGGATAAAACACTTTTTAGTTTTTGAAACTCTACCTTTATTTTTAATGCCATTAGTCAAAATCTTCCCTCACATTGAATTTAATTAAATCAACAACAGTTTGTATATCTCCTGTAGATTTAGTTAATTCAACTTCTGCTTCATAAAGTCCAGCAGCGGGGAAAGTATCGCTAGGAAAAACCATTGAAACTTTACCATTTGAAGCATCTGTGATTGAAGCGGTAACTGTTTTTAAAATTGTTGTTTCTCCTATTTGCCTAATTCTAATTCTTATAGTTCCGCCTGTAATATCTACATTAGCAAAAGTATCAGAATTTTCTTGATCTAAAACTTGCCCTGAAGCAGCCGTATTACTATCTTTTAAAGTAATGGTAAGTTCAGGCAAAGTATCGCCTTTAACCATTCTTAATGTAGTAGCGTAAGCCATTATACAAACTCCTGATATTTAATAGTTAATGGAGCACCAACATTGCCATATTTTGTTTTTCTGACAGCTTGTGCTTGTCCTTTATCATACATTTTTTTATTTAAATCTGCTGCCTGTAAATCTGTAAAAGGTGTGTCTTTCATCATTTGTAGTCGATATAAGGCTCCATGCACTACAGTTTCTGAATATTCGTTTGCAATTATAGTAGGTATAGTCGATGCAGACTGTGTTGGCTTTAATGAATATAAAACATAAAGCTTTTCGTTCTCAGTGGGAGTCGGAGCAAAAAGTATAGTTTCTTGATCTTTTTGTGTGTAATATTTTACTGGTCCTTTTCCATAAAAATCATAAATAGAAACACCTCCTATTTGTGCTTTAGGATGAATCCTTGTATATCTTTTTTGCGATAATTGTGTGCCACTATCATCTGAAAAAACTTTAAATATATCTATAATATGATTAAGTTCAGCTCCAGCGGGTATGTCTAAATCTTTATCTGAATATTCATTTACATTTTTAACTACTTGCAAGATTCCTAAATCTTTTAAATAAATATCTGTGCTAATACAAAATTCTATTAAAGTGTTTCTTAGCTCATCTATAATCAAAGCTTCTGGACAAGAAGGAGCCTCTCTTTTTACTTTTGGCACCAATGTTTGTATTTTTTTACTGCTCATGAATCTGCTCTAGGTTGTTGGTGTTGATGGTTTGGGTGTTGAAGCTGCATCAGCTTGACTTTTGACTCCTAATGAACTTTTGAAACTCTGCAAATAAACAGTAGATTTATTTATATCAGAAGTTGACTCTGTGTCTTTTTGATAAGCTCTATACAACATATAGTCTAAGATAGCATTTGCATAAATATCATCAAGAGATATAACAGTTGTTGTGGTTGCAAAATTTGCAATTGTCACGTTTGTAGGAGCCGAACTGTAAACTAAATCAACTTCATGCCCTGAAGCTGAAGGATGAGGATAAACATAAAAATTCTTTGGGTCTCTTTCATCATAAACATAATATTCAACAAAAAGGCTAGTAGTGCCATACCAATCAACAACTGTATCGTCTAAAACTTTTTTTTGTATATTTTGTATTGTTTTTGTTTGTGGGCTTTTATTTTTATACAAAGATAAGAGCCTTAGTGCAGCTGAAGGTAAAGTTTGTTTTGCAGATTGTGCTAAAGTGAAAGCTGCATTGACTGGATTTGCATCTGGTCTAACAAGAACTATTTCTCTTTGTGCATCATTCAAATAATTTAATAAACTTTGTTGAGACCATTTTACATTTGTAATGTCTTGTAAAATCTCTTCTGCTTTGTCAATTAAATCTATTACCCTTATTGTTGCCATTTTATAATCCTAAAGATTTTTTCTCCTCATCAGTTAAAGAATCTTCACTATAGAGAAAGGTCCAATATTCATCTCTATGAATAGGATTGTAAGTAATAATTTTGCCAAAACTTCCTCTTGAAAATAAAGGAGTTTTAGAAACTTTTTTATCTTTCTTTTGTTTTTTTGTTAGTTTATTTTTTTCTTTCAAATTATTAAGTTGTGCTTCTAAATCAGCCAACTTATTTTTTGGATTTAAAGAAACATTATATTTATCTTTTGCCTCTTCAATTATTTTATCTTTTGTTAATGTCATTTTTTTTCTTTGCTCTAATTTTACCACTTTTAGAAGCTTTCTTCGCACCTTTCGGACCCATAACTTTAGTTAAAGTTCCATAAATATATGCATTGAGTTTAGCCCCTTTAAGACCTTTCTTTTTACCTTGGGATTTGAGCCTTTTTTCTAAGGCTTCTCTTTTTGTACCTTTTGGCATAGCACCTCCTTAAAAGAGGGGGAGCCGAAGCTCCCCACACTTAATTATTAAGAATTTAACTTAATTTCGCCCATAGCAGTTGGGACAATTACCTTGTACCCATATACAGCTAAACCTCTTACACCATCACCAAATGCAGATTCTAATCTTACAGTTTCAGTGTTAGTCATTTGAGAAGCGTATGCTACAGCTTTAGGATGTCCAAAAAGACCTGTAGTCACAGAACCACTAGAAGGCAAGTTGTTAGAAACATAAACAGTAAATCTGTCTATCATTCCAATATTACCATTTCTAATTGGTGACTCAGCATCACCTGTTAGGTATGCCTGTTTTAGGTCTGAGTTTTTGATAATCGCAGCTGTTGCTGGGTCAATAATCATAAACCTTTCGGTTTCTGGGATATTGTTTTCATCCAGCGTTCTACCAGCAGTCAAAATATGACCTAAGATGTTACCAGCATTAGTACCAGCTTCACTACTATTAACGTCTGTTAAAGAGGAACCTGCTCCAATGTTAGCGAACACATCTTGCTCAATTGCAATCTTCATGTTTTGAGCCGCATCTTCTGCTGCTGCATTCATGAAGTCTATGTCTGCTTGTTGTCTGAGAATATCATCAACTTTAAAAGCATAGCTTTTAGCTTTGTTGATGTTCAACTCAATTGTTGATGATGTGACATCAGCATAACTTAAAGAACCTGTGTAGTCAGCAACTGTTACTGCTGGTACGGCTCTAATGTTTACCTTATCACCTTGCCCTGAAATTTCGCCTTCATACTCGTTAGTAGTGACTTCCGCCAAAACTGTATTAGCATAAAACTTAGCTTGAAGCTTTTTCGAAAATATTTCAGGAATGAAGTGTTGTTCGCCTGAAGCGAATGAGAAATTTCCACCACTTGAAGAAATTGCCATTTTATTTCACCTTTATATTTAAAAAGTTTTAAAAAAATGTAATAAAAAGTTAAGCCTTTATTCTTCCCTCGCTATAAGCTCTATCTATGTCTTTCTCAAACTTTTTATATTGTTTGTCAGACAGCTTCTCAATTTCAGAACGAGACCAAATCTTTTTACTACTACCTATATTTTGTTTCCTCGCCTTAGAGAGTGTAGGTTCAACATTTTGTTTAGCCTTTTCTACTAATTCTTCTTTAGAAACACTTTTAGAATCTAAACCTAAGTCTTTTTTATATTTTGATAAAAGTGCAATAACATCTTGGGTTTCGCCATCGACAGCCACTGATTTCCACATTTTTGTTTGTCTCTCAAGCCAAATAGCAAAATCCGAACTTTTCGAAACAGTCTCAAAATCTGGATGAACTGCAGCTATACCCTCTAAATGTTTCCTATCTAACTCTGATTGTTGGGCTGCAAGAAGTTCTTTAGAACTCTCATTAAGCTTGTTATCAATCATCCCAATCCTAGCATCAACATATTTTTGGAGAGGTTTAACTATTTCTGGAAAATCTTTAATTATCTCAGAAAGGTCTACATTCTCTTCAATAGCCTCTGCTACGTTTGATTCAGACTTTGTTTTCATGGCTTCCATAGATGCTATCGTATTCGACATTTCAACTACTTTTGCCTCAAGCTCTTTAGCCCTTTGGGAATCTTTGGTCATTTTCGCTTGTGCGTTTTTATACCTATTTTCCCATTGTTCAGCGTTCAATAAGCCTTTATCAGACTCAGTTTCATCTTCTTGAATCTCTTCTTCCTGATTCGATGCTTCCACAGTCTCCGCAGATTCCTCGGGTGTGTTTTCAGCTTCCTCAATGACTTCTTCGGGGGTGTCCTGAACCTCTTCAGCTTCGGGGATAGCGAGTCCCTTTGCTTCTGGTTCGGATTCCTTCTGATCGTCTTGCACCTGCTGTATCATCTCTTCAGCTTCTTGTTCAAGCCTTTCAGCGATTACCTCGCCTCTAGTTTTTTGTCTTGCCATTTTTCTCGGTCCTATTTTGGGGTGTCGATTAAAATTATTTATATATATTAGATGTGTCCTTTCGGGTACCTAACGAGTCGATAACTTTATCAGCTATCTCTTCTAAAGATACTACAAACTTAAAAATGTCGCAACGACCTTGACTAAAGCGGCAGTTGTCCGTTATTTCCAACTGGTCCCTCTCCGCTTGGCGAAGGAGTTCCATTTCTTGCATCAGGTCCGACCATTCCATCGGCATTTGGGTTTTGATTTGTCTCACCGCCTTGGAGGCTTTGGGCGAGAGCTTGTTGTAATGCTTGTTCATTCATTAACTCCTGTTGTGTTTTAATTACCTCATCTGGGTCAATATCTAATGATTTAGCTATATCAACTAAGAGATTCTCTCTCTTAACCATTTGTGCATCCATAGGATTATTGATGAGAGATAAGAATTGAAGCAGTCTTTGCGACTGTACTTCTTTTTGAATTAAAGCAGTAGACCCTCTGGCGATAATACGCATATCAGATTTTATGCTTTCATCATCATTCCAAGTCATATTCCAATCATAAAGAGATCGAACTAATGGCTTGGTTAAAAAATCATCTATATTTTTTATAACTGATTTTAAAACTATATTTGCATTTGACATTAAAATAGAAATACCAGTTGCAGTTCTATTTAATGAACTTTGTGTTTGTCCGTGCGTATAAGAAGGTAAGGCAGTTGTTTCATCTGCAAATCTTCTAAACAATTCTATTAAAGATGTTAAAGAAGGAGTGTTTGATTGAGGCTGATAGAATCTAACCATAGGTTGATTACCATCGCCACCCTCTCTTAAAAATACTCGCCAAGGGTACATATCTGTTGGGTCCTCACCAGAGGCTAAAAGATCATTATTAACTTCCACCATTGGTCCTGAAGAAAGAGCCACATTATCTAACAAAATTCTTGTTGCTGCATTCATTGTATTTTGAGAATCTCTCATCATACGAGGAACTCCAGTACCCCAAAAAGAATGCGGATTTTTTTCGTAAGGAAATATAAAGTAAGGTATTTGTCCACCTGCTAAAGGATTTAATTGTGCTTTAATTATCTTATCTTCTAACAGCCAAATATTACATTGATATTCTTGAGTAAGATCATCAGCAGGGTCAAAATCAATTCCTAAATCCTGTAAATCCAAACCACTTAAAGAACCCCAAAATTCTAAAATTTCATATTTATAAGTTTTGTCTGCATAGCTTTTTATATTTGCTATTACTCTTCTATCTGTCTCATGCTGTTGTTCTTCGTGATTTCCATCCCTGTAATAAAATAAACAATCTTCTATAGCTTTAGAGTCAAAGTTAGGAAAATCTCTTAAGTCTGATAAATCTTGTTTTGAAATTATATGCCTTCTAAATATGTTTCTCATATCTTCAACTGAAGTTGCATAAGGGTCTGGATATAAATCAAATACAGAAACTGCTTCCATTTCAGGCATTGGTTCTTCTTCAATTAAAACAGAGAAGCCTTCTTCGCCTTTTATCCACTTATGGTCTTTATTTATTTTTAAAGTACCAGCTTTCATAGCACCTGTGCCAAAAATTACTTGTTCCATAATGGCATCTTTCATTCTGCCTTCTAAATTATTTTCTATGGCTTGATCTTCTATAGTCTCAGACATAGCCTCAACTCTTCTTTCAGCTTCCTCTTTTAGCTCCTCTTTAAGTTCTTCAATACGCTTTTCGATTAATGGCTCTAATTTTTCAGTGCCTATTTGTTCTGCGGCAATTTGAATTTCTTGAGCTGCTCGTTCTGCGAGTTGCATTTCTAAAACAGGGGCTTTAAGTACAGGAGTTTCTTCTATTGTGAAAAATTTTTGACCAGCTTGAAATAATAAATCGGTGATACGAGAGTAAGCGGCTAATACTTTTGTACGGGTAAGACCTACATAAACTTGTGATCTATCCCCTTTTTGTTCTATTTTAGATAAAATTTCTGGGTCGTATTGACCCATAAAGCTTCTTAAATCTTCAATCCAATCGCTTTCCACATCATTACGAGCATCTCTATACTCTTCAAACTTAGCTCGTAGCATTCCGCCAAGAGTCTGTAGGTTTTCTTGTTCTTCAATTTCACTAACTGAAATGCCTTCGGGATTTAATTCTTCGTTGTCCATTTAATAAAAATATTCCTTTCTTTCTTTACGAAAAGTTTGTCGGTGCTTTCTCGGCATACTGTTCAAACCAAACAAAGCAATGCTGTAAGCCATTATTCTATCATCAAAACATCCAGATTGTGCATTAGTTATTCCTCTAGCATCTACCACATAAGTTCTTAATTCATTTATAAGTTCCATATCAACTATTCCAGACTCGCCTTGTCGTAATAAATGTACTAGGTTATCAATAATTAATGGCTTTGTTTTTGTTGTTGTTAAGAAACCTGCTCGTCTGGTGAGCTTATCAACATAAGCATCATCGACAGTCTGTTCTACAAATAAGTTTGGATAATTAAGTTCTTGCATTTTTCTTATTGTAGTTAAGCCGTGATTGTTTCTTTCTATTAAGGTCCAAGCTTTATTATAAAAAACTGCTATTTTTAAAACTATGTGAGCAAGATCAAACGGGTCTACATGACCTGTCCATGTGGCGACTTGATTGCCGAGATGGTCTAAAACTTGGATGCAGCTGTAATCTCCGTGCTCGAGTCCCTCCGCAACATCTACTCCTATACAATATCTTAGAGAATCCCTTGGATTCTCGAAAATTTTTAGGAGCCCATTTTTGTGTTCTATTAAATCGCTTTCTCGCACATCGAGGCGGGAAATCGGGGTAAAGCACTCTAAAGCAGCTTGGTCTATGTATTTCGGCTCTACGAATAATCTACCTGTTGTTAAAAATGCCTCTTGCGGGGTAGAAGGGTATTCCTGTCTGAATAGTTCTTCCGAGCCAAGTTCTTGTATTTTTAATCTGCGATAGAGTATTTGCTCATCCGTAAGATCATACATAGCCTTCACATCTTCTTCTTCTCGTTCTAATTCAAAATATTTATCCGTCTTACGCTTATATTCGGGCATCAGAAACCAAGGTATAAAACATATATCCCACTCACCTTCGCCTCGCAGAGCTCTCATACACGCATCATAAAACCACCCTCCAGCACCATTTGCAGTAGATTCTAATAATATTTCAGACTCCATTTCGGGGACTGTCTGGAGCAAACTCGGGATAATATCGGCATTCGGATAAAAAGCGACCTCAGAGCCATGCAAATAGTTCGTAGTCCACCCCCTGCCAACTTCACCCGTTCTGGCTGTCGCTATTCTCCATCGAGAACCATGCGTAAAAGCCATAGAGTTAGAAGTCGATTCTTTGAGTTCAGGAGTAACCAGTGGATGCGGTAAATTATCATAGTAATTACGCACCATACTGAAGATAGCTTTAGTCGATTCATTCAAGTGAGATACCACAACCGCATTAAGGTTTTCGTTAGTTGCTGTTTTCCAAAAACCTCGAGCCTGACAATATGTAGAAATGCCAGTTTGTCGTGCCTTTAAGATGAGCATTCTGACCCGTTTATGATGAGAATATTGCTTTTGTATTTTTTCATCTAATAATTTTTGTGCTTCATTGAAAACAAGCGATTTTGATTTGCCCTGTTTATCTATAATTTTTAAGCAATGTTCAGAATAAATGCCAAGATCGGTTTTAAAGGTATTTATAATTTTTTTTATTTTATTTTTTTCAGAATCATTTTGCAAAATTACCACCCCCCCTTATGTACACATGGGGTATAGGTATATATGTATAGTATGCGGTCGAGCCCCTGCCGCCACCCCTTGTAGCTGCAAGGTCTTAGTCGATAGTGGTTACTATCATGGTCCATAATAATAAAGTATCACCTAAGAAAGGTTATCCTCTTTCTTTATAAAATCTAGAGTATCGAACCAATTTTCTTTCATTGATACCTCTATTGATTGATTATCCTCAAGCATTCCATAGAATTTCATGAGAATCTCTAGAGCCTTAACCCTAGAGCCAGAAGTATGTCCATTTACTTTACCAAGTGCTTCATCTTTTAGCTGCTGAATGATCGCATCATGGTCGTTTAGGTTCCTTTCTTTGGATTCTGCAGTCTCTTTTGCCAACATTTTCTGTACTTCATCATCTTTCATCAATCTGTAACCTTGTGAATAAGCTGATCTAGCAGAATAACCAACTCTTTTGGCGGCTTCTGTAGCGTTTCTTGTCACCATAAAATGCTGCACAAATTCTTCTTTTCTTTGTTTTACGGATTTATTTTTAATCATAGTATTTTATTCGTTATGTTCAGCAATAAGTTTACACCAATCTATCAATTCATTTAAGTCTAGAGTGTACTTCATCATGTTAATTGCTAGGCATACCAGAGCAATGTTTTTTGGCTCATAACCAACATCATTTTTTACTCTATCAATGCTTATATTAGTTAAGTGCATTCCTGTTCCATCTTTCACAAAAGTCATAGGCAATCCGCTATATTTACACAGCCCTTTTTGCTTATCGTAAACAGCATATAAGTCTTCTTTTGTGATTGTGAATCCATGTGTTTTCTTTCTCTTATGTGAGAGTTGATTGTATAGGTTTGATATATAGGAATACGGAGATCGGCTCATGTTTTTTCTTTTCCCGAAATCACGGCACTTGCGGCATATATTACTTCTATAGCCTTTGGACATTTCGAACCTTTCAACCTTTTTTTCTTTCCCGCATTTCACGCAGGATTTATATTCTTCTTTAGGTCCAGTCAAACGGGAATTTGTCTTTGATTGTAATTTCAAACTCTTCCTCCTCTTTTAATATATCTAAGAACTTTTTCATTGCTTTCTTGCTATTAGCTATT
>TARA_B100001093_G_scaffold87970_2_pt1 | contig 11349 bp, 10 predicted proteins | sample TARA_B100001093 | Tara Oceans TARA_B100001093 (sample SAMEA2623116) | marine metagenome | biome: marine biome (ENVO:00000447); feature: surface water layer (ENVO:00002042); material: "saline water (ENVO:00002010), including plankton (ENVO:xxxxxxxx)" | depth 5 m
AATGAATAAATTTCGTTCATCTTTGAAATTAGAAACTAATCAAAGTTTATTTTTCACATCTGTTCAATATAATAACATATTAAATGGTAAAAGAAACATTTCCATTAAGGAGCTTCAAGATTCCAAAGTACTTTTAATAACAGGAATAGCTAATAACTTGTCAATACTTAAATATTTGAAACATAATAAAATTGAATTTGAGCATTTGAATTTTTCTGATCATCATAACTATTCTAATAACGATATAAATAAAATTGGAAAAAAATATTGTGATTATAATATAATTACTACAGAAAAGGATTATGTAAAATTAAGTGATTTTGAAATGAAAAATAATTTATATTATTTAGAAATTAAAACAAATTTTTTGATGGATGAAGACCTTTTTAAAAATATAATCAGTAAAACTATAACTAATTAATATGCTTTTGGGCTTTGTATGAAGATCTAACCAGTGGGCCGCTTTCAACATGTTTAAATCCTAAATCAATTGCAAATTCTTCATATTTTTTAAATTGTCCTGGTTCAATAAACTGTTTTACCGGAAGATGTTTTTTTGAAGGTTGTAGATATTGACCAATGGTAACAATATCAACATTATGATTTTTTAAATCAATCAAAGATTGAAATACTTCACTTTCCTTTTCACCAAGTCCAAGCATTATCCCAGACTTAGTTCTATTAATACCATTTAGTTTTAAATACTTTAAAACATTTAAACTTCTATCGTATTTAGCTTGAATTCTAACTTCCCGTGTTAATCTTCTAACTGTTTCCATATTATGAGAAACTACTTCTGGATTAACATCAATAATTTTATCCAAATGTTTTTCGATTCCCTGAAAATCTGGAATTAAAGTTTCAAGGGTTGTTGAGGGATTTAATCTTCTGATAGCTTTTACAGTTTCTGTCCATATAAGTGTACCCATATCTTTTAAATCGTCTCTATCTACAGAAGTTATAACAGCATGCTTGATATTCATTATTTTTATTGAATTAGCAACTTTTTCAGGTTCAGCCCAGTCAATTTTTTCTGGTTTTCCAGTCTTAACTCCACAAAAGCCACATGATCTTGTGCATATATTACCTAAAATCATAAAAGTAGCAGTTCCTTCACCCCAACATTCACCCATATTTGGGCAACTGCCAGAGGAACATATAGTATTTAAATTGTATTTATCGACTAAACCTCTAAGTTCAGTATACTTTTTACCTGTTGGGAGTTTTACTCTTATCCACTTTGGTTTTTTAGCTATTTTATTTAAAGGATTTGAAGACTTAAGGTTTGCATTAGAAATTTCAAGACTTTTCCATTGTTTTTTTTCTTCAACTAATTCTTTTGATATAATTACTGACATAAATATTATTGATTGTAAAGTTACAAACTATAAATTAATTTTTTACAAAATACTTAAATACCATAATGCAAAGCAAGTCAAAAATATAATTCCTACTAAACTTAAGAGATTAATGAGCATTGAAGGTCTAAATTCTTTGGGTGTGAGTTTACTATTTATGAGCTTAAGATTTACAATCGCATAAAAGGGAGCTGTAATGAAAGAAAGAATAGTAGCTATTTTTACAAGAAAGCCCATTTCTGAAATAAAAAAAACGAAAATAAATAAAGTTCCTGCACCTAAAATCAAAATCCATAAATTATAACTAGCTATTTGATTTAAACCCAATAATTTAAATGTTTTTTGCATAGCTCTTGGAGAGGCATCTAAACAAGTTATTGTAGTGCTAAACATTGTAGTAAAAGCTGCAATTGCAATCAATAGAAAAGCTTCATTTCCAATGGAATTTGTGTAAAGATTTATTAATTGTTTTGCGAATGTACCACCTTGATTTGAGAAAGTTTCTCCGCTGTTGTACATTACAAATGCCCCTAATCCAACAAAACATAAACTAAGTACTATTGTTGTTATATAGCCGATATTAAAATCAAAAATCATTTCATTTTTTGTAATTCTTTTTTCTTTTTTCTTTTTTTCAAGCGTCCAAATCGATTGCCAAATGGAAATATCAAGTGGAGCAGGCATCCAACCAATAAATGCCACTAAAAACGCAATTCCAGCAGCTTCTTTAGGAAATATTTGAGTTAATTCAAATGAGCTAGTGGTATTAACTCCAGCTGTTACTACGGCGAGTAATGTGCTTATTGTTAAAATCACAATAACAAATTTTATTAAATTATCAAGAACTTTATATTTTCCAACTAATAATATAAATAAACATATAATAATTATGATGCAGGCCCAAATTGTTATGTTTGAAGTTATTCCAAAAAGTTCAATAGCTAATCCTGCAGTCACAATTGTTACTGCAGTTTGGATTGTAAACATGGTGACAAGGGACAGAATTAGATAGGCTACCAATACATATTTATTTAATTTAAAATACCCTTCTAGCAAACTTTCACCTGTTGCTAAAGAATATTTGGGTCCAAATAAGAAAAAAGGATATTTAAATAAATTTGAAAGTAAAAGTGCCCATAATAATCCAAAACCAAAATCTGCTCCAGCTCTAGTTGATTGTACTAAATGTGAAACACCTATAGCAGCTCCTGCAAATAGCAGTCCAGGGCCTAATTTTTTAAAAATGTTAATCATGACTTATTAGTTCAGCTAAAATTCTTTTTGCTCTCATGACTCTAATCTTTATGTTATTGATTGGTTGATTTAGTTTTTTGGAAATTTCTTTGTAGCTAAGTTCATTAAAGTATCTAAGCTCAATAACCTTTTTATAAATTGGTTTTAATTGATTTATTTTATTTTTTAACGATTTTAATTTTTGCTCGTTTATAAGGTCATCTTCGGGACTTGGTGAACTTTCCTTTATATCAATTAAATTTTTTGATTTGACTATAACAAGTTTATTTTTTCTTAATTTATCAATATGTAAATTTTTAGAAATAGTTATTAGCCATGTTTTGAACACATACTTGTGATTATAAGTATTTATTTTTTCAAAGGCTTTTGTAAAGCTTTCAATGGTGATATCCTCAGCTACAGATTCATTATTAACTCTTTTTAATTGAAAATTAAAAACATCATCCCAATAGGCATTAAGTAAATAATTAAAAGCATTTTGGTTGTTGTCCTTTGCAAGATTAATTTGATTTCTAATAATTTTATTTTCAGTCAAACTATTAGTTCAAATTCATTTTAGGTTCCTTACATTCTGCTTCATCAGGAAGTTTTCCACATATTCCACACGGTTCATTACTTTTATTCAAAAAAGGGCTAGCACTTGCACATGTTCCAGCAAATTTTCCATTTTTTTTCAATATTATTTTGATTGCTATTCCAGCAAATGCAATACCTAATAACAAAAAAGTAATTACAAATAACATAATTTAATTTTCAATTATATTGACTTCTTCTTCAAGCAATATATTAAATTTTCTTAATACAGCATTTTTAATTTTTTGAGCAAAATTAAAAATTTCTTTTCCAGTGGCTTTTCCGTGATTTACAATAATTAAAGCATGAGCTTTGTGAGTTCCAGTATTACCTTCCTTTTTACCCTTAAAACCACACTTTTCAATTAACCAAGCCGCCGGAACTTTAACTTTATCTGGGGAAACATTAAAAAAAGGAACATTATTCTGAGTTTCATTTAATTTTTTAAAATCAATTAAAGAAATGATAGGATTTTTAAAAAAACTACCACAATTACCTATAATTTTAGGATCAGGTAATTTACTATTTCTTATTTCAATGACTGAGTTAGAGATATCTTTAATGGTTGGTTCAGTAATATTTTTATTTATTATGTGTTTTTTTAGAGGCTCGTACGATAAATTAATTTTATGATTTTTTTTAGAAAGTCTAAAAGATACATTTGAAATAATGTATTTATTTTTGAGGTCTTTTTTAAAAATAGAACTTCTGTATGAAAAATCACATTCATTGCTATTGAATATTTTTATAGTTCCTGATTCTACAGAAACTGCTCGACATCTTAAAAAACAATCTTTTAATTCAACTCCATAGGCTCCAATATTTTGAATCGGAGCACTACCTACATTTCCAGGAATCAGACTTAAATTTTCTAAACCCCCATAGTTTCTTTGAATACTCCAATTAACTAAATCATCCCATTTTTCGCCGGCTCCAACAGATATATCTATATGTTTACTTGTTTCACTTGTAATCGTAATACCCTTAATTTCAATTTTTATGATATTGGTATCAATATTGTTTTTAAAAAGAATGTTGGTTCCCCCACCTAGTATAATGGGACTAGAGAAACTGATTCGTTCAAGAAAATTTATAATTTTTTGTTCTGAATTGGCAATAGTAAATTTTGTAGAAATGGCGTTCACTCCAAAACTATTATATGATTTGAGAGATGTTTTCTTAGTCTTTTGCAAATTATAAATACTTCTTAAAAAAATAGATTAATCTATTTTTCTTTTTCCTGATCCTCTTCGGGTTCAGGTAAAACTTCACCTTTAATTCTTAATATGACATTAGGTGTTTTAGCATTGGAATTAACAGTGATAGCTTTTTGAAAAAGACCAGTCCTTTTCGTATCATACTCAACTTCAATAGTACCAGATTCGCCAGGTTGAATTGGTTTTTCAGGTTTTTTTGGAATTGTACATCCGCAAGATGAAAATATTCTTGAAAAAATTAAAGGGGAATTTCCAGTGTTTTTAAACTCGAATGTTTTTTTACCATTGTCTCCATTTTCAATTGTTCCATAATCAATTAACGTCTCCTTGAAGGAAATTTCAGCGATATTTTCTTGAGATAAAACAGGTGATGAACTGAGTACTAAACAAATAATTAATAGAAGTCTTTTCATATTTTCAATTTTGATTAAATCTATAACTTTTTATACATATTACAAAAAAACAACTTACCTTTTAAAATACTTTTTAGTTACCTACTTTTGTATACCAAATTAATCAAATAAACAGATGAATATTGTTAAAAACTTTGATGCAAAAAAATTAGAATCAAAGTGGTATAAATTTTGGATGGAAAATAATTATTTCGATTCCATTCCAAATGAAAAAAAACCATATACTATTGTAATTCCTCCACCAAATGTTACTGGAATATTACATATGGGTCACATGTTAAATAATACGATTCAAGACATACTTATTAGAAAAGCTCGATTACAAGGCTTCAATGCATGTTGGGTTCCAGGAACAGACCATGCTTCCATTGCAACTGAAGCAAAGGTGGTTGAAAAACTGAAAAATGAGGGAATTGATAAAAGTGAATTAACAAGAGAAGAGTTTTTACAACACGCATGGAATTGGACTGACAAACATGGAGGGTTGATTTTAGAACAATTAAAAAAATTAGGATGTTCATGTGATTGGAAAAGAACAAAGTTCACCTTAGATAGCGAAATGTCAGAGTCCGTTATCAAAGTTTTTATTGATTTATTCGAAAAAAAATTAATATACAAAGGTTTTCGAATGGTTAATTGGGATCCTCAAGCCAAAACAACTTTATCTAATGAGGAAGTAATTTATGAGGAAGAGCAAAGCAAAATTTTTTATATTAAATATAAAATATTAAACTCTTCAGAAACAATTAGTGTTGCGACTACTCGACCTGAGACAATTTTTGGAGATACTGCAATAGCTGTTAATCCCAATGATGAAAGGTATCATAAGTTTGAGGGCATGAAAGCTATTATTCCAATTTTAAATAAAGAAATTCCAATAATTAAAGATGATTATGTTGATTCAGAATTTGGAACAGGTTGTTTAAAAGTTACCCCAGCTCATAGTGAAAACGATAAAATAATTGGTGATAAGCATAAACTAGAAATTGTAGATATTTTAAACGATGACGGAACTTTAAATGATTTTGGTTTGCATTACAATGGTTTAGATAGATTTGTTGTGAGAGATAAAATTTCTGATGAATTAAAAAAAATTAATTCCTTAATAAAAGTTGAACCTTATTTAACTAATGTTGGAAAATCAGAAAGAACAAAATGTATTATTGAACCAAAACTTTCAGAGCAATGGTTTTTAAAAATGGAAGATATTTCAAAACCAGCATTAAATGCCGTTAATCGAGATGATGTTAAACTTTTTCCTAAAAAGTTCAAGAATACTTACAGAAATTGGATGGAAAATATAAGAGACTGGAATATTTCTAGACAACTATGGTGGGGTCATCAAATTCCTGTTTATTATTTTAAATCTAATAGAAAATATTTTGTTGTAGCTGAAAATATTGAAAAAGCAGTTGAAAAAGCAAGAAAAAAAAGTGGAAATAATAGTATAGAAAAAAAAGATTTAGAACAAGATAACGATGTTTTAGATACTTGGTTTTCATCATGGATATGGCCAATAAGTGTTTTCGATGGAATTAGGAATCCAACTAACAAAGACTTTAATTATTACTATCCGACTAATGATTTGGTTACTGGTCCTGATATATTATTTTTTTGGGTAGCAAGAATGATAGTTTCAGGTTTTGAATTAAAAAAATTAAAACCATTTAATTCAGTTTATTTTACAGGTCTTGTAAGAGATAAACAGGGTAGGAAAATGTCAAAACAGCTTGGCAATTCTCCAGATGCCATTAAGTTAATTAATGATTTTGGTGCTGATAGTGTTAGAGTAGGTCTTTTACTTAGTGCTCCAGCTGGAAATGATCTTTTATTTGATGAGTCTTTGTGTAAGCAAGGAAAAAATTTCTCTAACAAAATATGGAACTCTTACAGGTTGATTAAGTCATGGGAAGTATCTAGTTCTGTTAATCAAAATGATTATTGTAAAGCTGGAATTGAGTGGTTTGAAAATAAATTTGATTCTAAATTAATCGAAATTGATGATCATTTTAAAAAATATAGGATTTCAGATGCGTTAATGAGTATATATAAATTGGTTTGGGATGATTTTTGTTCATGGTATTTAGAAATTATAAAACCCAGTTTTGGTTTACCAATTGATACTATTACTTATAGAAAAACTTTATTATTTTTAGAAAAATGCTTAATTGTATTACACCCTTTTATGCCATTCATTTCTGAGGAAATTTGGAGTGGAATTAAAAATTTTGATGATAATCCATTAATTATAAAAAATTGGCCAAAATCTAAAAAAATCGATAACACTTTACTTAAAGACTTTAGTCATATTTCTAATTTAGTTTCTGGTATTAGAAAATATAGAAATGAGAATGGAATTTCTTACAAAGATAAGATTGAATTATTTTCGCTACATAAAATAAAAAGTAATAATAAAAGTATAGTCCTTAAGCTAGCTAATGCCGAAATTATTGGCGATTTCTCAAATAAAGATTTAAATGTTGATTCATTAATTATTGATAGTAATGAATATTTTATTAATAATTTTTCAAATTCAAAAAGTGATATTAAAAAAATAAATGAAGATTTAAAACATAATAAAGCTTTTTTAAAATCTGTTCAATCAAAGCTTAAAAATAAAAGATTTATTGAAAATGCACCTGACAATGTAGTAAACAACGAAAAGAAAAAAGAGGCGGATATTAAAATTAAAATTAAAATGCTTGAATTAAAATTGAAGAAGTAGTTTAGCTCTCTGCAATAGTATCAATTCCTCCAACAACCATTTGATTAATTTTAACTTTTATTTTCGAATCTAAAGGCAAAAATAAATCTACTCTGGACCCAAATTTAATAAATCCAGCATCTTCACCTTGAACAACTCTACTGTCAACTTTCGCATAATTTACAATTCTTTTAGCTATTGCACCTGCTATTTGTCTGTATAAGATTGTGCCAAAATTTTCGTTTTCAATCACAACTGTTGTTCTTTCATTAAGCTCTGAGGATTTGGGATGCCAAGCAACTAAATATTTTCCAGGATGATATTTGCTAAATTTTATGATACCGCTCATTGCATATCTTGTTACATGAACATTCAATGGAGACATGAAAATAGAAATTTGAATTCGATTGTCTTTAAAGTATTCTTTTTCATAAACATTTTCAACCACTACAACCTTTCCATCAACCGGTGAAATAATTAATGAGTCATTAACTTGTGTTTTTCTTTTGGGATTTCTAAAAAACTGTAAAATTAAAACCAGAATAATAATGGTAACACCTCCAATAATTTTAGCTAATAAAACGTTTCCTAATAGCATAAAAGAAATTATATTAATAAATGATACAGTTATAAATGATATTATAATTATTAAATGACCCTCTTTATGAAACATATTCAAATATTTTTATTAATAAATAAATAAACGGCGCAGCAAATATAATACTATCCATTCTGTCGTAAAGACCTCCATGACCAGGCAACCATTTTCCACTGTCCTTTACTCCAGCTTCTCTTTTAAATTGCGATTGAACAAGATCACCTAAAGTTCCTAAAACACTAGTAACAACAGCAATAATTAACCATTGAACCATGCTAAAATTAATATTAATATAAAAACTAAAAACAAGAGAAAGTAAGATTGAAAAAATGACACCTCCGATAAATCCTTCAATACTTTTTTTTGGAGAAACAGATTTTAGTAATGGTCTTTTACCAAAACTAACTCCAAAAACGTATGCAGCAGAGTCTGATATCCAAATTAGAGATAAAAAACTTAATATAATTAAAGGATCATAAGTTCCTAAAACATTAGACATTGAAAAAAAAATAACTAGAGAACCTACTAAATAAAAATGACCAACAAAACGATTTTTAAGAATTGAAAAAGAAAAAAACTTTTTTTTTAAGAGAGAGAAACCTAATAATACGTTAGTTGTAACAATAATTATTAAAAATACTAATTGAAATTCAGGATATTTTGATAAAATAAAAAGAGAAAGATATAATGGAAACGTTAGATAAAGAATTAAGTAAGATTTTCCAGAATCAAATGAAAGAAATTTGTGATTGTAGTCTGAAACCAATTTTATAAATTCAAAAACAAGGATCAAACTACATATAAAACCTACTATGTAAAATAAATACTGATTAAAAAAAAGCGGAAATAAAAGTACAATTGCGTAAGCAAGAGCAGTAAAAGATCTCGTGTAAAATTCTTTCATTTATAAATCCTCTAATAAAAGCAAATATAGATTTTTAGCAGCACTCCCATAAGTCAAAAAATTTGTATCATCCTTTTCTTGACTATTAAAATTTTTAATTGTGGTAATGTTAGTAGGTAGATTGTTGGAATATTTACTTTTTATTCCGTTTAAACCTCCACTTAGAGTTTCTGTGAATTGACTAATTTTTGCAAAAACAATAAAATTTTTAGGAAGGTCGTTTACTTTATGAGATTTTATTTGTTTAGCACATATTAATAAACTTCCATCGTTGGCAACTAAAAATTCACATCTTGTTAAAAAAAACTTGGCATTTAAATTTGTTTTAGAAATATTAACTTTTTCTTTTTCTCGATAAAAATCAAGTAATGAATCGTCATAACATAAAATTTCAACGTCATCCCATTTGTTTTCTTCAATTATTTGAGAAAAAAAAGAATCACATTCTGATTGGTTTTCACAGTATAAAAATTTACCTCCATTTTCAGTAAAATTATAAGTGAATCTTTCCTCAATTGGAGCCTTCTTTTTTGGCATATATTTGCCTTCAGCGTCATTTTCGGATTCAGATTGACTACTTTTATTGAAAAATGATTTAATGAATTTTTTCAATGCATAATATTATCTATACAAAGATAAAAAAACTAAATATCTATCAGGTGAATGTTAATAATTTTAGATAAACTATTTTTTTGATTTAGACTCCTTAATGGCAGTTTTTATGTCAAATGGTCTTTCACCATAAATTCTAACTAAGTCCTCTTTAAAAATAACTTCTTTTTCAAGTAAAAAATCAGCTAATTCAATTAACTTATTTTTATGTTTTTTCAAAAGTTTTATAGCTCTCTGATATTGATTTTCTATAATACTAGATATTTCTTTATCAATTACTTGTGCAGTAACGTCACTGTATGGTTTTGTAAAACCATAATCGTTTTGCCCACTGGAATCATAATAAGTTAAATTTCCAATTTTATCACTGAGCCCGTAAACCGTTACCATAGATCTTGCTTGTTTAGTTACTTTCTCTAAATCACTCAAAGCTCCTGTAGAAATATTATTAAACATTACTTTTTCTGCCGCTCTTCCACCCAAAGCTGCACACATTTCATCTAATATTTGTTCTGGTTTAACAATTTGGCGTTCTTCAGGCAGGTACCATGCTGCACCCAAAGATTGTCCTCTTGGAACTATAGTTACCTTAACCAATGGCGCGGCATGCTCTAACATCCAACTAACAGTTGCATGGCCTGCTTCATGAAAAGCAATAGTCTTCTTTTCTGATTCTGTTATTATCTTATTTTTTTTCTCTAGTCCACCAACAATTCTATCAACAGCATCTAAAAAATCTTGTCTGTTTACAGATTTTTTAGATTTCCTAGCCGCTATTAAAGCTGCTTCATTACATACATTAGCTATGTCTGCACCAGAGAAACCCGGTGTTTGCTTTGCAAGAAAGTCAGTATCAAGTCCTTTGGAAATCTTAATTGGTTTAAGATGAACTTTAAAAATTTCTTTTCTTTCTCTAAGATCAGGAAGATCGACATATATTTGTCTATCAAATCTACCTGCTCTCATAAGAGCTTTATCTAAAACATCGGCTCGGTTGGTAGCGGCAATAACTATAACATTTGTATTGGTTCCAAAACCATCCATTTCAGTTAATAATTGGTTTAATGTATTTTCTCTTTCATCATTACCTCCAGTCATATTGCTTTTACCACGAGCCCTTCCAATAGCGTCAATTTCATCAATAAAAATAATTGCAGGTGATTTTTCTTTAGCTTGTTTAAAAAGGTCTCTAACTCTTGATGCCCCAACTCCCACAAACATTTCCACAAAATCTGAACCAGATAATGAGAAAAAAGGGACTTTGGCTTCTCCAGCAACTGCTTTGGCAAGTAGTGTTTTTCCTGTTCCTGGTAGACCTACAAGTAGGGCTCCTTTAGGAATCTTACCTCCAAGTTTTGTGTATTTAGTAGGGTTTTTTAAAAAATCTACAATTTCTTGAACTTCTTCCTTAGCACCCTCAAGTCCAGCCACATCCTTAAAAGTAATTTTGATGTCAGTTTTTTCATCAAATAATTTTGCCTTTGATTTACCAATACTAAAAATCTGTGAACCTCCACCTGCTCCACCTGACATTCTCTTCATAAAAAAGAACCATAAACCAATTAAAATTAAGAGAGGAAGAAAGCCTAGTATGTAATCGAAAAATTTATTTTCAACGGTTTTAAAATCATAATTAAACTGGATACCCTTCTTTTCAGCATCCTCTAATTTATTTTGAAAAAGTTCAAGGTTACCAATTTCAAATACGTAATGTGG
>TARA_B100001093_G_scaffold101073_1_pt1 | contig 11330 bp, 8 predicted proteins | sample TARA_B100001093 | Tara Oceans TARA_B100001093 (sample SAMEA2623116) | marine metagenome | biome: marine biome (ENVO:00000447); feature: surface water layer (ENVO:00002042); material: "saline water (ENVO:00002010), including plankton (ENVO:xxxxxxxx)" | depth 5 m
CGATTTGGTTTTACGAGCCACGGATATTCCCAATTTAAGAGCTTCTGGATTTTCAGGGTTAGGTGATTTGACTGTGCTAAAATTTGGGTCTTGCAGATTTTGTTCGTCAACAACTGCCACTTCAACTCCGTGGTCCCAAAGTGCAGGAATTGATGCAATTGCGCCAGTTCCATGAATCGGAGTAAACACAATCTTAGGGGCGTTGCTCTTGAGCATTTCTGGATCCAGAACCGCGTCTTCCAGAGCGGCTCTATATAAGAGGTCATCAGATGTTTGTAGCTCAGACCAATTCTTTTTGCCTTCAAACTTTTCCAACAATGGAACGAGTTCAGAGACGAATATCTTCTCATATCTTGTAACAACAGAATCTGCATGCGGAGGTATGAGTTGCGCCCCATCGTCAAAATATGCCTTAAATCCATTGTCATGGTATGGGTTGTGGCTGGCAGTAATAACTACCCCCGCATGGGCGTAACGGTTACGAACCGAAAAACTTAATTGAGGGGTTGAGCGCGGTCCGTCGAATTTCATGGCGTATCCACCCAGTTCGCTCCAAGTGAATGCAACGAGTTTGGAAAAACGAACAGAAAAATGACGCACATCATGGGCAACCACCAAACGTGGTTGTTCAAGTATGCCTTCTTCCGCGAGCCATTGTTTAACATATAAGTAAAGTGCTTTAGTTGCTCTAATTACAGTAATTTCATTTAAATTATTTGTGCCCACTGCCGGGTGATGAGGAGTTTCACCTTTTTTTGAATTACCTAATTCAGCTAAGGTAATAACTTTTCCAATCGTTCTTCCCCTCATTCCACCTGTTCCAAAAGCCAAGTTTTTATAGAATCGATCATTAAGCTCCCCCCACTCTTCTTTTTCAACTAGTTCTTCGATTGATGAGGTCATCCACTTGGGTAGGCTATCGATGTTAAAATAACCCTCCAAATTTTGGCCTGTAGAGTCTAATAGTAGTCCTTCTTTGACCGCTCTTTCTGTATTGGTTTTGGTTTCTTCTTTAAGGTTCATAATTAAATACTCAATGTAGTTTTCTGAAAAGTGTTTGTTAAAAAAGTAATGAAAATTTGTTTCTTTTAAGCTTTTTTCAAAAAATCCACTTTAGGGTCTAGTAATCCGAATATTATCTTCATTTGGGAGTTTTTCATCGGGTGGAAATCTTGTGACCCTCTCACCCTCTTTTGCATACCCTAATTCTCTTCTGGCTACCGCGTCTTGAAATTCCGGATTTTTCCTAAGTTCGTCTAAATATTTTCTGTGTTTATTTGCTTCACTTCTTAAGTCCTGAATGTCTTTTTCAAGTACAGCCTTGTTGCTTTCTCGATGAGAGATTTCTTCTAATGTGTCTTTGTACAAAAACAAAAGCCAAGTCCCGGCACAAACCGCCGCAATCATACTGACTGCTAAAAATACTTTCTGTTTTCTTATTATCTTCACTCGAATTTGAAAATCACAACTTAAGGTTTTGAAAATGCCAAGTCCATGTCATTTCACTGTTGGGTCGTAAATATCATGAAGTCGAATTAGACCAAGAAGTTTATGGTTTCCTTTCTCTGTTACCGGTAACACTGATATTGGGGATTTCCTCTTTTCCATCTTTTGAAGCGCTTCGTGGAGTGAAAAAGAAGGTTCTATCGTAATTGGATTTGTTACCATTACATTTTTTGACTTTATCGAGATAAAGTCGTCAGTTTTTTGGAGCGTCCTTCTCAAATCTCCGTCTGTTATAATCCCCAAAATGTCTTCTCCATCCATCACACAAGCTGCCCCCAAGGGAAATCTTGTCATTTCAACGACGGTTTCTTTGAAAGAAGTGGTGGATTTAATTTGGGCAATTTTATCAGTTGAATGCATTACATCACTTACTTTTAATAAAAGATTCCTGCCTAGTTGTCCCGAAGGATGGGTAATTGCATAATCTTTTTCCGAGAAATTTCTCTTTTCCATTAAAGCAGATGCGAGTGCGTCGCCTAATGCGGCGGCAACCGCAAAACTTGCAGTTGGGACGATACCGAGTGGATCCGCTTCAATTGATACAGATGCGTCAATCGCAACATCAACCTTTTTAGAAAGTTCACTTTTTGATCGGCCAAGTATTCCAATAATTTTTGCATTCCTTTTTCTTAGAACTGGCTCTAAAGCAAGAAGCTCAGGGGTTGTGCCGCTATTGGAAATAAAAATTACTGGATCTCCATTTTGGTGAATTCCAAGGTCCCCATGAACTGCTTCTGAAGGATGTAAAAAGGCAGAAGGTGAGCCTGTACTACAAAATGTCGCTGACATTTTTTTCCCCAGATGCCCTGATTTCCCTATTCCGCATACGATGATTTTATTATCTTCCGAAAATAAAATTTTAACCGCTTTACAAACTTCTGAGCCAATCCTTTCGGAGGCTCGAAGTATTGACTCTGCTTCTTTTCTTAAAACATTTTTTGCAATTTCGGTTTCGATTGGCATTGAATTTTTAATGGTCTAAAAGAATAAAACACATTATTTTTTCACTTTAACAAAATAAAATCCTATTCTAGTTCAAATGTTCTGCTTTTGTCGATTGCATTCAAATGTTTGTTTTAGAGCATATCAGAAAATCAGCCGAACAAATTTTTTATGTTTCAAGTAACCTTTTCCGCACAAAGCCTCAGAATACTAAACGATCTTTCTCAAGGTGATCAATTGAAGCTTATGGATACTCTAAGTTCCCTTTCTAATGACATACTTTCAGGTTCCGATTCCGGAATCGGTAAATTTAATCGGAACGGGAAACTTTTTTACAGGCTGCGTATTGAAGATTTCAGAATATACTTTGAAAAGATTGATATTGCCTTGCATTGTCATTTCATACTTCCAAAAAATTCATTCAATGATTTTATATTCCGTTGTAAACTTCCTTCATCAGGTAGTGCTGTGCTTGAAGATAACCAAAACTTTTGGGATTATTTAGAGTCTCTTTCAAAAAAATAAAATGCTGATAATAAAATTGTGAATACTTTATGAATTTCCCCTGTTTATTGGTGCTGAATTAAAATGATCTGGGTTTATTCTCTTTTGTTCTTTTTATTTAATCTTTTTAAGTTACTGAAGTTCAGTGATTTATCAATTGTGTTAACTTATCGACAAACATAATAAGAATACTAAATTTTAAAAATTAATATATCTTAGTAATTCATCATTGTTATTTTCCTAATTTTCTTTCAAAATTTTTACAGATGAAATTCAAAATTAACAGAGATCATTTTAGTTCAGGTATACAGCTCGTTATGAGTGTGGTTGGTTCTAGAAAAACCATGCCTATCCTTCAAAACGTTCTTATAGAAGCTAAAGACGATCTTGTTTGGTTGACTACAACAAACTTGGATCTTGGCGCAAAATGCAGCATCAAAGCTGATGTTTCAGAAAGTGGTGCTGTTACATTACCTGTTAAGGAACTCGGTAGAATAGTCAGAGAGTTAGCTGACATGGAGGTGAATGTAGAAACAGGAGATTCTCCAAAAGCCACAATTAGTACCAGGGGTTCGATCTTTAATGTCATTGGAATGGAGAGCAAAGAATTTCCTCCACTTCCAGAATTAGAGGATAGAAAGAGTTTTGCCCTTAATAGAAACGATCTAATAAAAATGCTTAAAAGTGTTTCTTACGCACAATCCGTGAACGAAGAGAGGTATATGTTAAAGGGAGTGTTCTTTCAATTGAACCAGGGAAATTTATCTTTAGTTGCAACGGATGGCAGAAGACTTGCAGTTACAAATAGTGAAGAAAAGGTTTCAAAGGAAGAAAATGGTGAATTTATTTTGCCTTCACTAACTGTGAGCGAAATCGAAAAGCTACCGGATGTAGGTGATAAAATTACCGTCTCATTTACTGACAGGCAGGTGGAATTTGAGCTAAAAGTCGACGAGTCTCAGGAACAGCAAGTTGGATTTAGAAACTCGGTCCAACTTGTTTCAAAAGTCGTTGAAGGAAAGTATCCCAATTATAAGCAGGTAATACCAAAGGACGATTTTAACTTTGCGGAAGTTGAAAGGGAGTTAATGCAAGAATGTGTTCACCGTGCAGCATTAGTGTCTGATGAAAAAGTTACTTTGAGAATAAAAAGTGGAGAAATGGAAATAACCGGTCAAAGTATCCTTGGAGACGCGTGTGAATCAATGGGAATTGGCTATGAAGGAGAAGATGCAACAGTATCTTTTAACCCGAGGTTCCTATTAGATCCTTTACGATCTATCTTGCAAGATAAGATAAAATTAGAGTTTAGAGATGATATGAGTCCGGGAGTTTTCAAAGTAGAGAACGAAAAGAACAAAGAACTTGCATTTCTGTGTGTTGTTATGCCAATACGAACTGATTAAATTCAATTAACTTTTTGTTAATGATTCAGCTAAAGCCAGTAACCTTATGTTTGTTCGAAGAACTATTTGGGTAATAGAAAATTTTTCCTTCATAGTTACGTAATACTATCTTGTCAGTATCATTACTCACTACATAATTTGGATTCAGGGGAATTTTACCACCGCCATTTGGTGCATCGATAACAAACTGCGGAATTGCATATCCCGTAGTGTGACCTCTTAAAGATTCTATCAACTTAATACCTTCTTCGGGATCTGTTCTTAGGTGGGAGCTACCTTTAACTAAATCACATTGATACAGATAATAAGGCTTTACTTTCATCATCATCAATCGATGAACTAAATTTCGCATTGTCAGGGGGTCATTATTTATTCCTTTAAGCAAAACAGATTGATTTCCAAGCGGGATACCGGCTCCTGCTAGTCGGCGACAGGCAGTCCTCAGCTCGTCAGTACACTCCAATGGATGATTTACATGGATACTCATCCAAAGATTGTGGTGACTTTTTAAAGCCTCGAGTAAAGAGTCTGTTATACGTTGAGGTAAAAAAATCGGAATCCTTGAACCTATTCTAACGAATTCTACATGTTCTATTTCAGACAATCGATGCAGCAATGACTTCAATTTTTCATCGGATAACATAAGAGGGTCTCCACCGCTTAAAAGGACATCGCGAATCGATTTATTATTTGAAATATAATCTAAAGATTCTTCAATATTAGGATGAAAACCATAGCCTTGTGCATTTGAAACAAGCCTGCTTCTTGTACAATATCTACAGTAGGACGCACAAGCAGCAGTAACAAGTAACAAAACCCTGTCAGGATAACGATGGACAACACCAGGAACAGCCATTGTGTTTTCTTCACCTACCGGATCGAGAAATTCATCCGATGTAGTTTGTGCCTCGAGACCTGATGGTATTACTTGTCTTCTAATCGGACAACCTGGATTGTTAGGGTCAAGTAAGTTGAAAAAATAAGGGGTTACGGCAACGGAAAGTCTGTTCTCGGCAACAGATAAACCATTAATTTCGTCTTGGGAAAGAGAGAGAAATTTTTCGAAATGAACTTTCTTTGTAAGCCTATTTCTCATTTGCCATCGCCAATCAAACCAATTTTCATCTGAGACATCGCTCCAATGTCCTTTGCCTTTGTACCAGGCAGCATCTAATTCATTCGGATACATAGTTGACTAAACTATCGTTACAAACAAAAACAGACAATCCAAACTTTTATAGTGATAGGAACAAATAATAAATGGATTAGAATATTTACATTACTGTTTGTGCTAATGTTTTACACAAAAAGCAGGGCACAAGAATTCACAAAGTTACCAGAATTCAACCTCCTGGGAATAGACGATAATTACTACTCAAATGACGGCTTTAACCAGTATGAAAACCTAGGAATTGTTTTTTATTCAAATCACTGTCGAGTCTCTCAGAAGTTTGATGATCTTATCAAAAGAATGGCAAAGCTTTTTGCAGAAAAAAACTCTATCTTAATAGCGGTGTCTCCAAACTATGAAAAATCAATACTTCCAGATGAGAAAGCTTATTCAGAGGTTGGAGATAGTTTTCAAGAGATGAAGATAAGAGCGAGATTAAGAAAATTTAATTTTCTTTATCTCTATGATGGAAAGGATCAAGATTTGGCAAAAAAAATTGGTGTAACAGCAACTCCTCATGCATTTATTTATAACAAAGAAAGAAAATTAATCTACAATGGAAGAATAGGGGATTTTAACAGAGTGAATGACCTCAAAGCGTCAGATTTTTTTGAAACCTTTGCACACAAAACCGATGAAAGAGATTACTTTTTGCAAACAAAGGTTTTTGGTTCTGCAATAAAAACGATAGAAGACTTGAAGTTGGCAGATGAGGTAAGAAGAAGGTATTCTGAAGAAAAAATTAGAGTTAGTCATGCAACTAAAAAGAAAATCGAATTTTTTTTAACCCATCCAAGCGAAAAACCAAAGCTGGTATATGTATGGTCAATTGGTGATGATGAAAATAGAGAAAACCTTTTAGCAATGTCATCGATTTTCAAAATATTTAGAAAAAGAGGACTAAAAGTATACACCATTTGTGTTGGAACTAATCTCCTTAAAACGAAAGAAATTCTAGAAAAAGCTCAACTCTCTACAACTAATTTTCTGCTAGAAGGAAGAAATTTTTCTCCTTTGGCAAAATACCATCCAAACGAAGGTAACAGAATCACCCCTTTCTTAGCACTACTTGATAAAAAAGGTAATCTTTTAGTAAGTCATTCTGGTTTATTTGATCCTCTTTTTTATAAAATTAAAATAATCGAAGCTTTGAAAGAACCAGAACTATAGTTATCAAATTACGCAGCCAAGCAAAATACCAAATAGATTGATTATCGCTAAAACAACCATTTTCGATGCGAAAGATATCCATTTATTTATAGTTAATGTCAAAAATATTGTATACAGGCTAACAGTATAAATATTTAGATCCAAGGACGTAGTATAATACCCATAATTCATTGATTCTATGGTGTTAGTGATAAACCAAATACATTCATAGGGGTACTCTATTATCCGATCAATTTCAAAACCAAAACAAAAAAGAATTATAACAAAAACTACACACAATAACATGGTGGGCAATGTAAACGGAACTACAACAGGATTTGTAATCATTGATACAGGTACGATTACCTTAAATGAAGCAATAAGAATCAAAAAACTTCCCCAAAAGCAGGCATAGGATACAACCAACGATGACAGACAAAAGTCTTTGAAGGAAAAAAATATATCTTTGCCATACGAGAATCCTCGGAGAAGCCAAATCATTGAGAGTACTACGGCAAAAGAGAGTTGAAATCCCACTGTAAAGAACTCTCTTGGATCGATTGACACAATAATGATAAATGCCCATGCGAGTGAAGACAGAGGGTTTGTTTTCCTGTTAACTAATTTAGACCCTTGCCAAAATATAATCATAACGAGTGCTCGCACTGCAGAAGGCGGGTTGCCTACAAAGTTTACATAAAGGGCAAGAAGCAATACAGAAAGAACAACTAACAATTTTGGACTCCATATGAAAGTAACTAAGAAGAACTTTATAATTAGGAATAGTAAACCAATATGTAAGCCACTAACCGCAAATAAATGTATAGTACCCGTCCTTCGAAATACATCGATTTGTTTTTGACTTAGGAATGATTTATTTCCAGTCATAAATGCAAACAAAAATCCTTTCACTTCATTATCTAAATCTACACACGATAATATTTTATTTATAAATCCCAAGCGAGAGCTTATTAAAATATTACTATATACATTACTTACGTTTTTTGATATATGTAATTTATCTATTATAATTAAAGGAATATTATTTTCAAATCCGCTTTTTAAATTACTTTTGATAGTTCCATTTATTGAAAAAATATTATCTTTTTTAATGTATTGAATGACATGGTTTTTTTCTATAATACATTGTACATTTGATCCAACATATTTCCTAAATATAAGAGGACTATTTATAATCTTAGCTTTAAAAATGTAAGAGACAACATTATCTCTTTTATTAAGTACTTGTGGGTTTTCTATACAAATAGCTTTCAGCAAAACTTCTCTTTTTTCAATAATTATATGTTTACTTTGATTGTAAGAATTTATGTTAAGATTTAGCGAAATAATTATACTTATTAAAATTAGAAAGAAAGTCATCGCTTGGCTTCTACATTCCAAGACAATTAAATTTTTATTAAAAAGAAAATTTAAAACAATACAGCTGAAGAATATTAAAATTACTGGTATGGTTTTATCTAAAACGAGAAATGGGAAGACGAGAACTACGGGAATTACTGAATTTAAGATCGGTGATCTGATCATTGTAAGAAAAATTTATCCAGCAAAGTTCCAAATAGATTATTGCTCATTCCAATATTACTTGTTTGATACTTTCAGATAGATAAATAATTTAGTTTACAATGCTATACGATAGAAATTACATGCGGAACCCATTGAAAAGTGGTCTCAACTCAGTAGTAGACAAATTGATAATTGTTTTACTCCTCTCATTTGTAATTCAGTCGGTGATGAAACTTGGCAATTTGTCACATGCAACCCTTAATTTTTTTTCTCTTTCGGTTGATTCCATATCCAATGGATATTTGTGGACCTTTATTTCGTATGCATTTTTGCATGATGGTCCCCTACATTTAATTGGAAATTTACTTGGACTACATTTTATAGGCAGAAATGTTGAGATATTAATTGGCTCACAGAACTTTTTATGGTTGTGTGTGCTAAGTGCGATTGTAGGAGGAATTATTTGGACACCATTTAACAACCAACCCCTGATCATCGATGGCCGAATGATTTATCCAGCATTGCTTGGGGCTTCGGCAATTGTTATGTCTTGCTTAACCTACTTTTGTCTTTCAAAGCCTAACCAAGAAATAAGTATTCTGCTGTTTTTCATCCTGCCAGTTAATTTAAGACCGAAATATATTCTTATGGCAGTGCTAGGAATAGAGTTGTATGGATTCGTATTCGGCGAGCTACAAAATAATAACGTAATTGCTCATTCTGCACACTTGGGTGGGATGCTTGCAGGAGCAGCTATCTACCAGTTTTTGCTTAAAAATTATTCCTTTCCTCGTTTCAAATTAAAATTTAGTTCGAAGAAGCAATTTTTTAAATCCAAATCCAAAATAAAAACAAGCCCAACATTCTCACAGAAAGATTTTAAAGTCGATATTTCAAACTATGACCAATTGCAAACAGAAGTTAATAGAATCTTGGACAAAATAAACGATTTCGGTTTTGGTTCACTTACAACAAAAGAAAAAGATACTCTTGAGAAAGCTAAAAGCTTGCTACACAAAAACTAATATTTGATGACTATTTATAAGTGTTTTAAAATAAAACTTACAATTTTATATCTATTTTTTAAGGTACTCTGCTCAAATGGTTTCGCTGAGATACAGAACCCTAGAATTGAAGAACTTGAACCGAATGCTTTGATGAAGCACGAATCAAAATGGCTTGTTCAAGCACTTGAACAAGCACATTTCAATAAAGTTTCAATTGAAGACTTAAATGCCTCCAAGTTTCTAACTTCATTTATCAAGAAATTAGACAGGCAAAAACTCTACTTCAACAAATTTGAAATTGAAGAATTAAAAAGAATATATTCTCCCACTCTCGTAACATATTTTAAACAAGGGAATTTATTCCCTGGATTTGAAATCTACAATTCCTACAAGAAAAAAGCTATCGTCAGGTTAGACTGGGCGATCAAAAGACTTGGTAAGGACATAAATTTCGATCAAAATATATCTTACAATTATAACCGAGAAAAATTAAATTGGGCAGATACAAAATCTAATATGGATAATGTTTGGGAAAACTTGATCAAACACGAGCTGTTGAATGAATTACTTAGTAGAGTAGACGAAAATGTCACAACTGCTGATGAAAGTTTGATTCAAATAGAAAATGATATGAACAATTCTAAGGATGTGTTGGTGAAAAGATACCAAAGATGGAAAAAAAGCATTATCGAATTTGAATCTCAAGATTTACAGGAACTTTACTTAACTGCTCTTACACAAATGTTTGATCCACACACCACTTTCATGAATCTTAAAGAAAAAGAAAGGTTTGATCAAACAATGAATAATGAATTTGTAGGAATAGGTGCTGTTCTTACTCAAGATGATGGATATTGTACAATCAAAGAGCTTCTACCAGGTGGACCAGCAGAAGCATCCAGACAATTAGAGCCTGACGATATAATTCTCAAAGTAGCACAAGCAGACAACGAATTTATTGGAGTGGTTGATATGAAACTTTCTAAGATTGTAGAACTAATTAAAGGTCCTAAAGACACAATTGTTAGGCTTGAAATTAGGCCAATCAAAGATCCTGCTACGACGAAAACTGTAAGAATAGTACGAGACAAAATAAAACTCACCGAGAATTTAGCTTCTGCAAGTATTCACAAGGCCAGTGTTAATGATTTCGAAACAAACCTTGGAGTCATTGAGTTGCCATCTTTTTACGGATCTTCAGGAAACGGTCCAAAGGCAACAGATGATGTAGAAGAACTTATAAACGAGCTTAAAAAAGAAAAAATAGAGGGCTTAATTCTAGACTTGAGAAGAAATGGTGGAGGTTATTTAAGTGAAGCCGTTAATTTGGCTGGCCTTTTTATTTCCCGAGGTCCAATTGTGCAGGTAAAAAGTACGGATGGTAAAATAAGGAAAAAGTTTGATTTTAATCCTAAGCTTGCGTGGGATGGACCACTTATAGTGCTTGTTTCAAGATACAGTGCATCAGCTTCTGAAATTGTTGCAGGAGCCTTAAAAAATCATAAAAGAGCATTGATAGTTGGAGATTCATCGACGCATGGAAAGGGTACGGTTCAGTCCTTAATTCAAATGAATTTACCCTTTAATTTTTCACAATCTACAAAGAAAGGTAGTGCAGCAAAAGTTACTATTCAAAAATACTATCTGCCTTCCGGAGATAGTACGCAAATAACTGGAGTTAAAAGTGATGTTTCTATGCGCTCAATCAACGATTATTTACCAATAGGTGAATCTGATTTAGAAAACGCTTTGGAATGGGATTCAATTCCGCCGGTTAATTTTAGAAGACCGGTTCATGAGTTCGTTTACGAAGATTCTGATCTCGAAAAATTAAAAGAACTTAGTTCTAACCGCCAATCTGATTCGGAGGAATTCAAATACATCGATGAAAATGTGGATTGGGTGAGAGAGAAGCGTGAAAAAAAGTTAATATCCTTGAGGCTTAAGGATCGTGTTGAAACTAAGATTGCTGACGAAGAAAGATCTCAAAATCTTGTAGATGTATTTGAGCAACTAAGTCAATTATCCTTCCCTTTTCGATCCCTCAAGTTGGAAGTGGTTGAAGAACAACTTCAAAAGTCTCTTTTGATCCAGGGTAAATCAAGTGATGTGGATGCAAGT
>TARA_B100001093_G_scaffold86752_1_pt1 | contig 11327 bp, 12 predicted proteins | sample TARA_B100001093 | Tara Oceans TARA_B100001093 (sample SAMEA2623116) | marine metagenome | biome: marine biome (ENVO:00000447); feature: surface water layer (ENVO:00002042); material: "saline water (ENVO:00002010), including plankton (ENVO:xxxxxxxx)" | depth 5 m
AAAATTTTTGGACTTCCAACTTTAGCTAAATTCTCAATAGAAAGTACCAATTTTCAAGCATATAAAACTTTTATCACTCAAGAAATGTTAAAAAAAGGATTTTTGGCCGCTAACGGTGTTTACATAAGCTATTCTCATAATGAAAAAATTTTAAAAAAGTACGAAGAGGTTCTAGATGAAATTTTTTTTAATATTTCAAAATGTGAAAGAAAAGAATTAAATATTGATGATATTTTAAATTTTCCAGTTTCTCGTGTACCGTTTGGCAGATTAAATTAATATAAAATTATTATCATACTATTTAAAAAAACCTTCAATTTTAACAGGTTCTTTTCTTAGCATGTATTTATATACATTAATATTTTCTAAAACTCTTTGAACGTAATTTCTTGTTTCTTTGAATCTTATTAACTCAATCCAATTAATATAACTAATTTGATTTTTAGTTGGATCGCCATTAATTCTTCTCCATGTTTTTACTCTATTTGGGCCTGCATTATATGCAGCGATAGCAAATGGATAGACTCCATTATAATCTTCTAACAATGAATTAAAATAATAAGACCCTAATTTAATATTATATTCTGGGTCATTAGTTAAGCCACTTATGCTATAAGGTAATTTAGCTTGTTTTGCGACAATCTTAGCTGTGTATTTCATCAGTTGCATCATTCCTCTTGCACCAACATAACTATTAGCTCTTCTATCAAATTCACTTTCTTGTCTTATTATTGCAAGTACTAACTCTGGCTGAGGCATAGTTTTATTATTAATTTCACGTGGAGTAGTGATAATTGGATAGTTGTATTTTAAATAAAATCTTTTTTCATATGAAGCTTTTTTTGATATTTGAATTGCAAAATCATATCTCTCAATTTTAGTGGCTAAATCTGCAGCTAAAACCTCGCTACCTTCATTTATGTTAAGAGTAGCCAAATGCTTAAGTATATCTTTTGTGAATTTTGTATGATTTAGTTCATTTAATAAAATTACATGCTTAATCAATCTATTCTTATTAAATTCTTTCTCGTACTCTTTTGAATATTGTGCCTGTTCAATTAATTCAAATTTATTTCCTCTATTTAATTCCTCAAAAGATAACTGACCATAGTAAGTAGTTAAAAATGCTGCCCCCTCTTTAAAATATTTCTCAGTCTTTTCTGTATCATTTATAGCTTGATATGATTTTCCCAGCCAATAAGCTCCTCGTGCTAAACTTATAGGATAGCTAACATTATTATAAAAATTTAAAAAATGATTAATTGCATATTCTTGAGAATTTAGAAAAGCATGTGCTATCCAACCAGCAAGCCATTCTGCTTCTGCAAAATTGGCTCCAGATGTTAATGAATGTTCACTTGCTACTTTGTAAGCAGTTTTGTATTTTTTCTTATATACCAAGGATCTAACTAAACTCTCCCTCTGTTTCCACCAAAGATCAGCTCTAACCAACTGTTCTTCAGTTTTATTAGAATTATCGTATAAAATTTCAAGAGATGATTCGAGCCTACCTCTCCTGTTTCTCCATTTTAATCTATCGTATTGTAGACCTATTTCATTTTTTAAATGATTTGGAACTTTCGCTATAGCATTATCAACACCATAAGAGTTGCTCATTAAAATTTGTCTTGCATTGTATAAAGCCTTTTCATCTTTTGGTAAATATCGAAGCATTCTTTTTAAGTCCCAATATTTACTATCCCAAGCTAACCTTTTAGCCCTGTTGATATGATCATCTGTATTTATAAACTTTTTAAATTTGGCCCTGTAGTACCCTAAATCATTTTTACTAATTTTAGCTTCTACCCATCCTTCTTTTATTAATGAAGTTATTTCATCTGTTCTTCCTTGCTCTAAAAGTGCTTCAGATAATTTTATTTTACCCATCCCACTTACAGGAGGGTATTTTTCGAACCAATTAATAATTGCAGTAGGTGAATTATTTTTGAGATATACTTTATGTTCTGCAAGGTAACGTAATCTAGATATTCTTGGATAATCATTATTTTTTTCAATAAAATTTTGATAATCACTAAATGTTGCTTTGTTACCAGTAGTTTTCAAGTACATCCAATTAACTAAATTTCTAAACTCTCTATCCTTAACGTTTTTTGATGCTTTTAATGCACTATTCCATCTACCTTCTTTAATTAATTTGAAAACATTTTTTGCTTTTTCAAAGTCTTTTTTATTTAATATCCTTGACTGCATCAAATCATTGTTAACTTTTTTTTTATAAGATGCTGGTTTTTTTTGCGGTAAAATAAAATTCGTTTGTTTAATTATTTTTATAGTTTCTTTTACATCTATTGGTTGAGTATTATTTGAGTCAGCAGTATTTTTGAGCACTTCTTTTTTTTCGGTTTTTTTTGTAGGTTTTGATTCAGGTAAAGTAATATTATCTCTACCCAATTTTTTTTGAGAATCAATTTGTTTTTTTTGGATGCTTTTTTCGTTAATTTTTTTAAATACAGATGGTTTGTTTTTTGGTAAAATTAAATTTTCATCACCATATAACCCATAAGTATTGGCAAATAGTAATAATAATACTAGACTAATTAATCGATTAAGCATAAATTTAGATAATTAATTACCTTATATTGTTTTATGTTCAAAGGATCAATCGTAGCTTTAATAACACCATTTAAAAATGATAAATTAGATGATGAAAATTATACCAATCTAATTCAACACCACATTGAAAATGGGACTAATGGAATAGTACCGGGTGGCACAACAGGTGAATCTCCAACTCTCACCCACAATGAACATAAAAAAATTATAGATTTGGCTGTTAAAGAATGCAAAGGTAAAATACCAGTAATTGCAGGTACAGGATCAAACTCAACAGTTGAAGCAGTTGAATTATCTAAATATGCAGAAAATTCTGGTGCAGATGGACTTCTAGTAGTTACTCCTTATTATAACAAGCCAACTCAAGAAGGCCTCTACCAACATTATAAAAAAATTAATGACAATGTTGGTATTCCAATAATTATTTATAACATACCATCAAGATCAGTAATAGATATGACTGTTGATACAATGACCCGTCTATTTGAATTAAAGAATATAGTTGGCGTTAAAGATGCTACTGGAAATTTAAATAGAGTAGACGAACAATTAAAAGCAATGGGAAAAGATTTTGTGCAGTTGACAGGAGAAGATAACAATGCGCTTGAATTTAATCAAAGAGGGGGAGTTGGATGTATAAGCGTTACCGCTAATGTAGCTGCCAAATTATGTTCTGAATTTCAATTAGCAACAAAAAAAAATTTAACAAGAGCAAAAGATATAAACAATCTTTTAAATCCTTTGCACAAAGCTTTGTTCATTGAAAGTAATCCGTCACCCGTTAAATATGCAGCTTCACTTCTTGGTTTATCACCAGAAAATGTAAGACTTCCATTGGTTACTTTGATGAGTAATACAAAAAAAGAAGTAGAGAAAGCGCTTAAAGTAGCAAAATTACTTTAATGAAACAAAATAATTTATCTGGAGAAAAAATAATTTGTTTAAATAGAAAAGCAAGTTTTAATTATTTTTTTTATGAACTAATTGAAGCAGGAATCGCACTTAAAGGTTCTGAAGTAAAATCTCTTAGAGATGGAAAGGGTAGTATAGCAGATTCATATGCCGTAGACAAAAAAGGAGAAATCTTTCTCATTAATTCCCACATACCATTATATAGACAATCATCTTATAACAATCATAACCCAAAAAATGACAGAAAATTACTTCTAAAAAAAAAAGAAATAAATAAATTGATCGGAAAAATTAATCAAGAAGGATTAACAATAGTTCCAACTAAGATGTATTTTTCAAAAGGAAAAGCAAAAGTTCAAATAGCTATAGCAAAAGGAAAAAAATTATACGATAAAAGACAAGTTAAAAAAACAAGAGAATGGAATAAAGAAAAAGCAAGAATATTCAGTCGACGAAATAAATGATATATCTAAATATTGGATCTAATTTGACATCAATATTTGGTGATAAATTAGAAAACATAAAAAAATCTGTAATAGAATTAACAAAACTCGATATAAAAATTATTAAGATTTCAAGTTTTTATGAAACCCCATCTTACCCTGACAAAAAAAAACCTAAATTTTTAAATATTTGTATAAAATTAAAAACTAAACTTTCTCCTTTAAATTTATTAATAAAATTAAAAAAAATAGAAAAATTAATTGGTAGAAGAAAATCTCAAAAAAATGCACCGCGTGTTTGTGATATAGATATATTAGATTTTAATAAGCAAATATTAAATAATAAAAATCTTGTAATACCTCATCCCAAAACACATTTGAGAAATTTTGTTTTATACCCCCTTAAAGAAATAGAACCTGATTGGGTACACCCTATTTTTAATAAAAAAATTGATTTTTTTATTAGTCAATTAAGCTTAAAATCACATATAGAGATTACAAGGATTAAGAAAAATGCTATAATTATATAATGATAGACAATAAGGATCTAATAAATAAAATAAAATCTTATAATAAGTTTTTAAACCCTATTACTTTGAACAAAGCTTATAATTTTGCAGTAAATAATCACAAACATCAAAAACGAAAGTCAGGCGATCCGTACGTAAACCATCCAATAGCAGTCGCAAATATTTTATCAGATTTAAGACTAGATAGTGCCACTATAGTGACAGGTCTTCTACATGACACTATAGAAGATACAAAAGCTACATACGAATTAGTTACTAAAGAATTTGGAAAGGAAGTTGCAGATTTGGTTGATGGAGTAACTAAAATCTCAGCACTTGAAGATAAAGCTTTAGAGAACTCTAAGGCAGAAAATTTTAGAAAGTTAATCTTAGCCACTTCTAAAGATATAAGAGTTTTGTTGGTTAAAATTGCTGATCGTCTGCATAATATGAGAACAGTTAAAGCTTTTGACTCAATTGAAAAACAAAAAAGAATAGCAAAAGAAACTATGGAAATATATGCCCCCTTAGCAGATAGAATGGGAATGAATAGAATTAGAGATGAGTTGGAGGATTTATCTTTTGATATTTTGAATAAAGATGCCAGAGACTTAATTCAAAAAAGACTTAAATTTATAAAAAATAATAGAGAAGATAACTTCAAAACCATCTCAACAGAATTAATTAATATTCTTAAATCTAATGGAATAATAGCTAAAATCACTGGTAGAGAAAAAACTCCTTTTTCTATTTGGAAAAAAATGCAAAATAAAAAAATATCATTAGAACAGTTATCTGATATTATAGGTTTTAGAATACTACTAAATAATGTAGACGATTGTTATAAAACACTGGGAGTTTTTCATTCAAAGTACTCAGCAATTCCAGGAAGATTTAAAGACTATATTTCAACACCAAAAATAAATAAATATAAATCTATTCACACAGCTGTAATTGGACCCAATAAACAAAGAATTGAGATTCAAATTAGAACACATGAGATGCATGAGTTTGCGGAAAGAGGAATAGCATCTCATTGGAAATATAAATCCTCTGAAAAATTTTCTGATCTCTCATGGAGAGAATATGATTGGTTAAGAGATTTAGTAGAAATTATTGAAAATGGTAATAGTCCAGAACACTATTATGAATTTACCAAATTACAAATGTTTAATGAAAATGTTTTTTGTTTTTCTCCAAAAGGTGCTGTTATTAAACTACCAAAAAATGCTACTCCTATAGATTTTGCTTACGCTGTACATACTAAAATAGGTGACACAGCCATTGCATGTGAAATTAATGGAAAAAATTTACCTATACAAACTATTTTAAAAAATGGCGACCTTGTAAAGATTGTTACTTCAAAGAAAGTTTCGCCATCTTTACATTGGTTATCATCTTGCAAAACAGGAAAAGCTAGAGCTGCAATTAGACGATATTGGCAAGATCGTCTTAATAATGAAAAAATAAAAAAAGAAAAAATTTATTCAAGTACTTTGATAGTTGATTTACCTCACAAGCCAGGTGTATTAGGCGATATTAGCTCTTTAATAGGAATGAGTAAAAGTAATATATTAAATGTGGAGCTTTTGAAGAAAAATCCTGAATATTTGCAATTTTCATTTGATCTTCAAATTAAAGATTTAAAAAACTTCACAAACTTGATAAGTCAAATAAAACAAAAAAATTTAAACTTTAAAATAGTACGACACAAAGATAAAAAAAATGCTTTCTTACGAAGAATCTTTAAAAATTTTAAAAGAATCTAATGCTTTAATAGATGGGCATTTCATTTTATCTTCAGGATTACATAGCGCTCAGTATGTTCAATGTGCTCAATTACTCAGTAAACCCTCAAAGGCACACAATTTATGTCATTCATTAGCAGAAAAAATCAATAAAGAATTTGGAAGCTTTGACCTAGTATTATCACCTGCGATGGGCGGCATTATAATTGGCTATGAAATTGGAAAAATATTAAAAAAAAATACGATATTTACTGAACGTGTAAATGGTAAATTTACTTTAAGAAGAGATTTTAAAATTAACAAAGGGTCTAGAGTATTAATTGTAGAAGATGTCATTACAACTGGTAAATCAAGTATAGAGTGTTCTGAATTAATAAAAGTTTCAGGAGGAGTCTTATTGGGATATGCTTGTATCATTGATAGATCAAATGGAAAATCACTAATTAAAGATAAGATAATTTCACAAATTAAAATAAATATTCCAACATATACAAAAGATAATTTGCCGAAAGATTTATTGGACATTAAACCTATAAAACCTGGAAGTAGAAGTTTATGATTATGAAAAAAAAACTTGGTGTAAATATTGATCATGTCGCTACGGTAAGAAATGCAAGGGGTGAACGTTACCCAAGTCCATTAAAGGCAGCATTGCTATCAGAAAAGTACGGTGCAGATTCTATAACAATTCATCTAAGAGAAGACAGAAGACATATAAACGACAATGATTTAAAAGAAATTAAGTCTAAATTAAAAATTCCACTTAATTTAGAAATAGCATCGACAAATGAAATGTTAAAAATAGCTTTGAAACATAAACCTGATTTTATTTGTATTGTGCCAGAAAAAAGGAAAGAAATAACAACTGAAGGTGGTTTAAACTTAAATTATAAAAAAAATTTTTTGAGAATGATTATAAAAAAACTACAAAAAAATGGCTCTAAGGTGAGTTTATTCATAGAACCTAAAATTAAGGATATAACATTGGCAAAAAATTATTTTAACTCTGACTCCATAGAAATCCACACTGGAAAAATATGTAATTTAATAAATGAAAATAAAGAATATCAAAAAGAATATATTAAAATAAAAAAAGCAGTCAAATATGCTAGTACCTTGAATTTAAGTGTTCATGCTGGTCACGGTATTACATATGAATCTGTTAAAATTCTTAAAAAAATAAATAATATAAAAGAATTTAATATAGGTCATTTTTTAATCGGTGAGTCTATTTTTTTAGGTCTTAGAAAATCTATTAATAATTTTAAAAAATTAATTAATTAAATGAAAATATACGGTATCGGTGTTGATTTAATTAAAATAAAAAGAATCAAAAAATTATTAAAATCTAAAAAAAATTCTAAAAAAAGATTATTTACAATACATGAAAACAAAATTTCTAGAAGGATTAGAAATAAAGAAATGTATTTTGCAAAAAGATTTGCGGCGAAAGAAGCTTTCTCTAAAGCATTGGGCACCGGTATTTCTGACGGTCTAAACTTTAATGAAATTGAAACATTCTCTAACAACAAAGGAAAACCAAGTCTAAAAATATTGGGAAAAAGTAGAATAATTGTAAAAAAAATTCTGAAAAATAAAAGATATACAATTTATTTATCTTTATCAGATGAAAAAACTTACGCTATTGCTTTCGTAGTTATTGCTTTATAAGAGTTTTATGAAAAATATCATTATTGAAAATATAAAAACATTATTTTATGCAATAATAATCGCAGTAATCATAAGATCTTTATTTATTCAACCTTTCTATATCCCATCTTCATCTATGGAACCAAATTTATTAATTGGAGACAGGATATTTGTTACAAAATATTCATACGGGTATAGTAAACATTCTTTTCCATTTAGCCCACCAATTACAAATAATAGATTTTTTTATAACAAACCACAAAGAGGCGATCTAGTTGTTTTCAAGACTCCTGTTGATAATAGAACTGATTATATTAAAAGATTAATAGGATTACCTGGTGATCAAATACAATTTATCAACGGAGAAATATATTTAAATAATAATAAAATAATTAAAAAAGCTACAACAGTTAAAAATAAAATTAGATGTGGTAATAGTATTTATTCAACTAAATCATACGAAGAAACATTGCCAAATAACATTAAATATACAGCTGCTTATAAAGCTACAGGTACTTTATTAAATACAGACAAATATACTGTTCCAAGTAATCATTTTTTTTTCTTAGGAGATAATAGGGATTGTTCAAAAGATAGCAGATATTTATCTAGTGTAGGTTACGTAAATTATGTCAATATAGTAGGCAAAGCACAATACATTTTTTTTTCTAATGACACATTAAAAGGGAGCGCTATGAAATTTTGGAATTGGAAAAACTCTTTTAGAGTAGAAAGATTTTTTAAAAAAATTAAATGAAAACAAAAATAAAAAATTTAGAGACACTAATTAATATCAAATTTAAAAATATATCTCTTTTAGAAAATAGCATGATACATAAAAGTTTTGACAAAATAAATAACAATGAAAAACTTGAATTTTTAGGAGATAGAGTTTTAGGTCTTGTAATTGCAAAAAAATTACTTGAAGTCTATCCAGATGAAAAAGAGGGAATAATTGATAAAAAGTTTGCAAATTTAGTAAATAAAAAAGCTTGTGCAAAAATTGGTCTTAACTTAAACCTAAAAAAATTTATGACCTTAGGAGATAGTTATAAAGGATTAAGAAGGTCAGATGATAAAATTTTAAGCGATTGTCTTGAAGCATTGATTGGGGCAATTTTTTTAGACTCTGGTTTAAATACATCAGAAAAATTTATTTTGAAATATTGGAATGAATACTTAATAAAATCTGAATTAACTTTAATTGATCCTAAAACCAAACTCCAAGAATATAGTTTAAAAACTTTTAAAAAGCTTCCTTTGTACAAAATGCAAAAAAAAAGTGGTCCACAACATAACCCAATATTTAAAGTAGAAGTTAGAATTCAAGATTCAAAAATATTTACAGCTAGCGGTTCCTCCAAAAAAAATGCTGAACAAAATGCAGCAAAAAAATTAATTTCAGAACTTAAAATACAATGAATTGGGAAGATGAAGCTTTTCTTTTATCTAAGAGAAAATTTCGTGAGAATGCAAATATAATAAATGTTTTCACAAGTACTAGAGGCAAGGTTTCTGGAATTGTTTATGGTGGTAATTCTAGAAAAATTAGAAATTATCTTCAGATAGGTAATAAAATACATGTTATTTTTAATTCTAAAAATGAAAATCGAATTGGTTATCTAAAAACAGAATTAATTGAACCAATATCTCCAAAGTATTTCAATGATAAAAAAAAAATTTCATGTCTTTTATCACTTACATCATTGTTAAATTTATTATTACCAGAAGGTCAAAATTATAATCATATTTACTCATCTATTGATAAATTAATAAAAAATTTTGACTCTAATAATTGGGTTGTTTTTTATATCTATTGGGAATTATATTTAATAAAAGAATTAGGTTATGGTATAAATTTAAAGAATTTAGTGAAAAATTTAGATAGCAAAGACAATTTAATAAAAGTTAAAATTGATAACGACAATTATTTAGTGCCTTATTTTTTAACAAACAATGAATTTCCTAATATAATAACCGACGATATAGTCGTAAAATCTTTAAGATTTATACGATTATTGATGTCAAATAAATTTTTTATGCCGAACAATATAATTTTTCCTAAATCAAGAGTTTTATTGGAGAATTATTTTAATTAGAATCTTTAATTTCTTTTGCAGCTTCTATTGCAAAGTAAGTAACAATAGCTGATGAGCCTGATCTTTTTAATGAAATTAAACTTTCTAAAATAGCATCTCTATTAATTATTTTTTTTTGAATACCCATTTTAATTAAACTATATTCACCAGATACTTGATAGGATAGTACAGGTATTTTAAAATTATCTTTTATCGTTCTAATTATATCTAAATATGGCATACCAGGTTTAACCATGATCATATCTGCACCTTCTTTAATATCTAGTCCAACTTCTCTAAATGCTTCGTTCGAATTCTTGTAATCCATTTGATAAGTTTTTTTGTCTCCCTTTAAAGTCTTTTTTGATCCTACAGCATCTCTAAAAGGCCCATAAAAATTAGATGCATATTTTACTGCATAAGATAAAATTTTTATATCTTTAAAGTTTTCTTTATCTAATTTTTTTCTAATAAGACCTATTCTTCCGTCCATCATGTCTGATGGAGCAATCACGTCACATCCCATTTGTGCTTGAAGAATTGCTTGTTTTACTAAAACATTATTAGTTTTATCATTGTCAATTTTATTTTTAACAATAAGACCATCGTGTCCATGAGAAGTATATGGATCTAAAGCTACATCACACATAACTCCAATATTATTATATTTCTTTTTTATTGTTCTCAGCGCTCTACATATTAAATTGTTCTCATTTAATGCTTCTGAAGCGATATTATTTTTTTTATTATTTGGTGTATAAGGGAATAATGCAATCATTGGAATTTTATATTTAATAGCTTGTCTTATTATCGTATCAAGTTTGTCAACTGAATATCGATAAACGCCTGGCATAGATTTGATCTCTTCTATTACATTTTTTCCGTCTCTTATAAAAATTGGTAAGATTAAATCATTACTAGATATGTTGTTTTCCGACACCAACCTCCTAATCCACGAAGAATTGCGAACTCTTCTCAATCTAGTTGTTGGAAATTTGCCTATTATTCTCATGTATATAAGTTTATAAAATATTGTTTGATGCGACAAATATAATATTATAACAAACAATTAAAGTAATTTATTAAAGTATTTATGGCAAACTTAAATTTTAGTGATTTCTACCAAGTACCCAATCTTAAATTCGATATTCAAAGAATGAGAGATGATTTAAATAAAGTTTTAAAGAAAAAGAAATTCGAGTCTCCTGGTATTACTCACTTTGGAGCTATACCATTAAACCAAATTCCTGGCGATGAAAATTCTATTAAAGGAAATAATATAAGAGGTGTTTATTGGACAAAACCAGATGAGTCAGGAAAAGAAGTTTCTAGAGATATAAAAATTGACGAGTCTAAATACACCGAAGTTGTTAAAGATTTCCAAAACACTTATTTTAAGGAAGTTTATGAAAC
>TARA_B100001093_G_scaffold458989_1_pt1 | contig 11322 bp, 8 predicted proteins | sample TARA_B100001093 | Tara Oceans TARA_B100001093 (sample SAMEA2623116) | marine metagenome | biome: marine biome (ENVO:00000447); feature: surface water layer (ENVO:00002042); material: "saline water (ENVO:00002010), including plankton (ENVO:xxxxxxxx)" | depth 5 m
GAATTTTTGTAATCGAAAATTAAGTTATCATTACTTTTTTCCAAACTTTGGTAATTTAAATTTTTACTTGACATTTTTTTAGAATTTGTTTTTTTAGAATTTGTTTTTGACATTATAATGTTTATATAAATTTAATTAATATTAGTTCTAATCAAATTTATAATAAATTAGATTTATTTTAATAACATTTTTTTTTGGGACGAAATGCCTCCATAAACACCGGTGTAACAGGTAAATCTGATTTTAATAATTGGGACTTAGACATTCTTTTAAACCATTTAGGGTATCCCCCTACAAATCCACGAGGAGCAGTATTATATAATGGAAAAAAATATCTACTTTTACCACAATCTTTAATATTAAAATTATCAAATATATTTGATAATTTATTTCCTTTGGAATCATATTCCTGACATTTCGATGGCATATGATAATAATCCCAATTAGGATCTTCTTTTTTTACCTCTGCAATACATTCACTTAATACTTTTTTACCAATAGCATGATATTGATTTACTCCCTTACCTTGAATTCTACTTTTTGCTGTATTTTTAATGCAGGACATGTATTTAGTATTTGGCCTACTCATCATCATCCAATTAAGAGGTTTGTTATGCCCTGATTTTATTTTACCGCATTGTTTGGTAGAATAACCACATCCAAAACCAATATAATCATAATCTTTTAATTTATTATAAATCGGACACATGCATTTTAATACTACTGTGTCAGCATCAATCCAAACTCCTCCATATTTTTTTAATAGACAATATCTGTAGTAATCTACTTTTTGAGGTAGTTTTAATCCTTTAAAATCCATTTCTCGAACTTCTGGTAAATACTTGTGTATATTTTTATTATCACAAACAACAACATTAAAACATTTACCACAATTAAATTTAACAGAATCAATACATAAATCTATATATCCAGGTTTAGTTCTTCCAGGAAGTGTTTCCCAATACATCCAGATTATTGGTTTATTCTTAAAACCCTCACAACATTTTTTAAAGAAAAATGGTTTGATTACTTTATTGCTAAAAAACATCATAAACATAATAGATACACTTAAAACTGCTAAAATTATTGATAACATCCATGTTCCCGATAACCAAGTTGGTATAACTCCCATTAAAATAAATTAAGAAATTAATTAAAGATAAATAAATTATAATTTTAAATGATTAAATTTAAAAAAGAAGAATTCTACGGAAATATTGAATATAAATCAATTTTTAAAAATGTATCATCATCAAGATTAGAAAAATTGTCAACACAACTTAAATTTAGATTAGTTGAAGGAAAAGGTAGAGCAACTTATTTATTAGGAGTAACAGATGAAGGTGTAATTAAAGGATTTGATAGAACATTGTTAGATTATAATACATCAATTGTAAATAAAATGTGTGACATTATTAATGCAAAAATAACAGAACAGAATATATTTTCTATAAAAAATAAAATTTGGTTAATCATTAAAATAAAGGCACTTTTTGAAATATCAGATATAATTACATTTTAATTAAATTTGATGTTGAATTTTAAAATAATAAAATTATATAATAAATGAGTGAAATTAATTCAAAAGTAAATTATAATTATTTGGAAAATTTAGTCCAAGAAATTAAAAATGATATTACCAAATTAGAAAAAAAAGTTGAAGAAGCTAAAAAATTTAAAAAGATTACCAATAGTGAGGAGGATATTACTGCAGCAAAAACATTAATTAGTATGTCCGATTCATATTCTGAACCTATTGCAAAAAGAACTAGGTCTAAAGTAAAAAAATAAAAAAAACCTACTGGTTATTTTTTTATTTTTTTTTAATATTTTCTTTTTTTATTTTTGTTTAGAAAAATATGCCATTGGCGGAACATGTATATCCTGTGGGTATATCGTTTCATCAACCCATCGGTCTAGATCGTTTATTCTGTAAAACCCACCCTTTTTGTGTGTATCTACAAAAAGGAATGGTCCGTTTTCATTTCCTAAACGAAAGACCAACACTGTCTCGCCACTCAAATTTAGAACAGTATATTGTGATTCTTTCATTTTGTCCATAAATTTGGGTTTTGTAATACCCAAATCATCATTATTATGGCACACAAGTCCTTCTTCTAATTTACCTTCATCGTCAATCTCATCAGGATCACGCATTTCCCGTTCATTAGTATTGAATGCAGTAAATCCCAGTTTGAGAAAGTCATTCCACACAGTAGATGCTAGTGATGAATTGGTAAAAGAACCATTTTCAACCTTCTTTAAAAGATCATTTTGTGATGACTCTTCCGAAATTATTATGACTGCCATCTTGGCGCAATAACTGCAAAATGAAGACCGATCTTCACAATCACGAGCTTTGGCTTCAGTGAATTGAGTGTTATTATTGTTAGGAATAAATGACACAAGGATTGGTTTTTCAGTTTCTTCCGTATTTTTTTCCCAACCCGAGTCTTGCTTTGCATTTGATTGTCCCATTTTCCAGATGAAAATATTGGTGCTTTCAGAATGTATTTTTAGGAAATATTTTATTTGCCTTAAATTGTATAAAAAAAAAATAAGTTAAAATGATCAAATTTTTTATACCCTTAATAACATTTATTATTTGATAATATTTTTTATAATATATACATAGTTATTATCATTTTAGAGGCGTATTATTTTTAAAAAATTTATGATATAAATAATTATCTCGAAATAGGAAACAACATGGCGTAGGAATACTACAAATACAATATCTTATTAATTCAATTATTGGGTAAATTATTATTAAAATTTGTAATATAAAGTTAAATAAAGCAAAGGCCCAAAAATTATAATCAGTTAAATATTCACAATTAAATTTAAATATTTCTGTTCCTCCCCAAATAGCCATTCCCAGAAAGATTAATAAAACAAGACCGAATCTATTATATATATCACATTTACAACATGTCATCATTATAATTAATTCAATTGGAATTAAAAGTGATGCTAAATTGTACCACCATAATAAACTACAGTTACCCATTGTATCATGATTATTAGCTAAAAATGTAACACTTACAGCTATATAAATTAGTGCGAAGATTGTTGAAAAAACTGCTAAAATATTTTGTATAATTATTTGTTTTTTTATTCTATTTTCATTTTCAAAATCAAATCCATCATATTGTATATTATTATCCATTTTAAAATTTATGATTTGATAAAAAATTTTATTTTTATCAAATTTTATATGTTTATATTTAACCTTTTGCTGTTAATTTAAATTAATCATCTACATTTTTTGGAGCCAAACAAAACTTAACTTCTCCCAAATTAGCCACATTATATCTAATAATTATAGGATAATCATTCTTCAAATAAATCTCAATATTTTGACATAAATTGGTGCATTTACTAAATAAAACCAAATATCTCAAATTAAATACTCCTTGAATAACTGCTTCTGGAGACAAGTTTTGAATATATGACATACCACCTCCGGAAGAAGATTCTTTAATTACTGATTTTTGATTGACCCAATCATTTTGAATAGTAAAAATCAACTCATTACCACTAGATTTTATTTCAATATCATTCGCTAATTGACTCATATCTCTACACAATTTTTGGAAATCACTTGACGGTAATCGTAAAACAGATGCAAATTCTGCAGGAGGTACATTTACCTTTTCTGCAAAAAGATCCATCAATTTAAGTTCAAAAGTATGTTTGGTATTTTTTTCACCAGTTTCTATTTCAATTTTCAACAAACTAGGATCATCATCTTCAACATAGAAAGTCAAAGTATCATTTGGTGACATAGTTTTAAGTAATTTAAAAAGCCTCAGCATCGAAATACCGCAAGTTACAGGCTTTGGGCAATAATATTTTTCAAAGTTTTTGGATAAAAGTTTCATGTGGATTAATGCTACATGAGATGTATCCATAGCTATTATTTTCATTCCTGTTGAATCAATTTCAATATTTACATCAGTTAAAATTTCTTTTAATGCTTCAATTAAAGTTCTAAAAGCACTTGCTTGAACAGTTCTTATTACAAATTTCATGTTTTGATAACCGGAATCTAATTCAGCACTATCTTCTGTGTCATTAACTACGTTATTATTGTTTGAATTTTCGACTACTAAATTACTCATATTTTATATAAAATCTTCATTATTTAACTTTAAATAAAAATATTAATCGTATAAAATATTAACTTTATCATATTCTTTTTCTAATTTAATTTTATCTAATTTAAAAGTGTCATTAGTAAATTTAATCTTTACCTTACCTTCATGTATTAATTTAATATTTGAACTTTTATCCTCAACATTAAGTTTTTTATAATTTTCATTAAACAAATTTTCATTATTTATTTCAAATGATATTTTTGAGTATAAGGGATATTTATTAAAATAAAATTTCCTGTAAAAATTAAAATAATTTTCAATCAATTTCGGTTCTTTAATTAAATCATTTTCAAAAAACATAAATTCATTTTCATTTGAATCATAAATATTATAACTAATTTCTTTAAAATTATTATTAAGTATTTGATTTCTCTGGAAAATATTTGATATCAAACTATTCATAATTTGTTCTTTAAATATATTAATTCTACTATTATCTTCATTTTCAATAATTATTAATTGAACATATTCTTTTATTTTATCTAAATCTTTTAGCGAATCTTCTATTTCATCAATATAATTTAAAATTATTTTGTTGTTAGTTTTTTTGAATTTTATTTTTTTATTTATAATTTTTTTATTGACATAACAAATATTTTGAATAGGATTTTTGAAACAACTATCTCCTAATTTAAAATTATGATAATTAGTTGAAAAACTTTCTTTTTTTGTTATTAAATTAAATATATAATTTAATAAAGGACCTAATAATTCTTTTTTTTCATTAAAATTTAAAACAAAATTTTTAGTTATTTTCTTAGTTAATTTTCTAATTGAAAAATTATTTCTATAAAAATTACCTAAATTCAATAACAATTGTTTAAATATTTTTTTTACATATGTTATTTTTTGTATCTGAAGAGATTCATTACTATCAATTTTATCTTCAATTATTTTTAAATCAGAAAAAAACTTATTTATGATGGGTTCTTCTAATATACGTGATATTAAAAATTTATTATTTTGATTTTTTTTAAAAATAGGTATTTTATCTTTCAAAAATAAAATCAAACCTGTTTCTAAAACTACTCTGTCGTATATTTTATTTTTAAAATCAATTTGATTATTAGAAAATAATGCATATATAGGTATAATTTTAAATTTAAAGTTGGTAATTTTATTGAATACAATGCATGCATCAATATACTTAGACAAATCTTCAATTAGAAATTTTTTATTTTTATATTCACTTTTATCTTTATCTTCAATTTTTAAACTATTAATTTGAAGAACGATTTCTATTTTTTCTTTTTTATTCAATTCAACTACAGTTGTTACAAAATATAGGGTTACATCTTCTTGAATAAATTTTAATTTTTGATGTATTTTAATATTTTGCTTTTTGATGTTTTCAATTAAATTTTTTTCAGAATATATTTTTTTATCAAGCACTTTTCTAAATTCGGTAATCAAATTATCTACTTTAATAAAATTATTTTCAAAATAATTATCATTAAATATAAATTTCTCATTTTTAACAGGTATAAAAATACCAGGGTTTGAAATAAATCCAACCAAATCGTCACTTTCTTTTATTAATTTAATTGGAAATAATTTTAATTTTGAATTATCATTAATAAAATTAAATAAATCTAAATATTCTTCAAAAGTTGGTAATTTATCTTTTTTATATTTTTTTTCTCCAATTTTAACTAAATTAACATTATTGTAGTTCATATTATTTCTGTTAAAAATTTTACATTTATTTGCATTGCAATTCAAATTTCTACCTTGAGGATAAAGTGGAATTATAAATAATTTTTTGTTTTTGTCTATCATTATTCCAATTATTTTATTATAAAAATCTTTTAATATAAATTCAGTATTTAAATTTAATCTTTCTATCTCTTCATAAACTGATATTATACTTTTTTTTTCAAAAACGTTGTAGTTATTTAACATTGAAAAATGTTTATTATATTTTGAATTAAATTCAGGACTTAAACATCTATTAAATCTTCGTATTATATGTATGTAAATACTTCTCATCTTATCAACAAAAAACTTTGATTTTTTAACATTCTTTACATCTAATATATTATTTAAATTTTTTACACAATAATTTTTATCCCTGCAATAAACGATAGGTTCAAATATTGATTCATCTTTAATTTTAAATGCCATAAATAAGGGTATTTCAGGATTAGTATTAAATTTATAATTACAAAAATGGGGGCAAAGAATTGAAATTTTTTCTGTTTTTGGGTCATATTCTAATAAAATTAATGTAACACCATTTTTGAATAAATAGGAATTGGGTTTTGTTAGTAATTCATAAAAATATTCATATTTTTTGTCTTCTCTTGAAATTAGATATTCGAGATAATTTTGAAATGATGATTGTTTTCCCAATGTATTAAATTTCAAGAATAAATCTCCATTATTTAGATTTTTAAATTCTTTCAATGTTAAATTATTTATAACTAAATTAATTATGTTATTCGCAGTGTAAATTTCTTTATCTTCATTTGTTAAATAAAATGCTATTAAATTAATAAAATTATTATTATTTCTTTTAATTCCTTTTCGTAGATAACAATTTTTTATTATACCATTACCTGTATTACAAATACTTCTAACTCTCTTATTATTAGAATAAATTACAGTATTTAAATCTGAATTAAAATCTCTATGTAAATATTCAGGGAGTATTCCCAATCTATTATTACCTAACTCTCCCATAGTTTTACTTCCTAAAATGTAAGACGATTTATTTAAATCTATTTTATCTTTTAAAAAAGCATCTTCTACATGTCCATTTTTCAATGTATGACAACATGGAACCATTTTACCTTTAATATTTTTATGCTTAGATGTTAAAAATCCTGGAAAAAAAGAAAATTTGGAACCTTCTCCTTTTGTAGGTTTTGAAATATAAATTGGTCCCTTTTCAGAATTAACATCAATCGGATTAAATTCCATTATATTTTTATTATTTATATCTCTATTCCAGTTTTTAATAATATTATCAACTTCTTTTTCATTTTCACCTATACTTTTATATTTAGGTTTGAATTTTTTATCAGGAAATTTTAAATCTTCTACATTAATAGGTTTTTCTAAATTAGAATCATAAAGCTTTGGACAAACATACCAGTTCTTATTTTCTTCAGTTGAACCCCATAATATTGCATGACAACCCTTAACTTTATTCGTATAAGGGTCTTTTTTTATTGCCTCTTCAACACTAGATTGATCGTGACAATCTATCGTATCTTTATCTATTTGATAAGGTAAATTTCCAATATATTCACTATCTATTTTATTTTTAATTTCTTTTGAAATAACTACTGGTTGTTTGCTACCTTGACAAAGTCTTGGATATTTACTTTTTTTGGGCATTATAAATAATTCTGGGTCCATTTTTTTTAATTTCATCCAAACATTATCATTTTTCTTGTTAGTTATTTTTTGGTCATTTTGTAAAAACTCTTCTAAATTATTATTTATATTATCATCTTTGTATTCTTCCAGATTTTCTTCTAATTTAAAATTTTCCCAATCAGTTTCTTCATCAAAATCATCCAAATCATCTAAATCATCCAAATCATCCTCAAATATGTTTTCGTTAAAACTTTTATCTTTGTTATCTTTATCTTTTAAATTTTGGTTAATTTTCAATTTATTTTCTAGCACTAATTGGAAATTTTTCGGACATTTATCTATTTTTTCAGAACAATTGTAATATAAATTAAAAAAATAATTCATAAACTTTTTTATATTGTTATAGGATTCTAACGAATCTATATATTTTATTGTTAATCCTACTTTTTTTTTATCACCTAATTCAATTTGTTTCAAATATCTTACAATTATTGAAATTCCTATCGTATCGTTTTTTTTTATAGATTGAGATATGGATTCTAAATCTAAATTTTCTAAATTTTTAAATAATCTTGTATTAATGTTTTCATCATTATTTTTAATTTGAAATAATACAGTTTTTAATGGTGTTAAATTTTTATATCCTAATATTTTTTTAAAAATTATTTCATAATTTTCATTGTAGTTTGAATTTTCTAATTTTAAAATATTTCGTGAATAATATTTAACAGTGCCATTTAATAATTTAACTTTATATCTATTATTAATTAAATCATAATTAAGAATATAACCTTTATTTCCTAAATTATTTTGTATAATAACATTAGTCCTCAAATCTTTATTATCTTCAATAAATTCTCCATTCTTTCCTTCTCCAAAAATAGGTTGTAAAGTAGTTTTAATAAAAGGGTATAGATATTCAGTTAGCTTATCTAAGAAACCATAATTAATTTTTTTATGAGAATAATTGTATTCTAAATTAAATATGTAATTTTTGATGTAGGTATCATTATATATATTTCTATCATTGAAATTTGTTTTAATAAAATTAAAATCTTTGAGGTGCTTTTTAAATTTTATTATAAAATTTAAATTCAATAAATTTTCAATAAACAAATTAAATTTATTTATAATAATATTAATTATTTCTTTCAATTTATATTTTTTTGGTAATTTTTCCAGATTTATTTTTATATTAATATTTTTAGATTCATCAATTTCTATGTCACCATAAATATAGTTGCTATCATGAAATTCTACATCTAAATCAGGTTTCAATTTATTTTTTATTTTTTCATAATTAATTATATTTTCTTTATTAACAGTATAAATTTGTCTATTTTCAATCTCATAAATATTATTTTCCAAATCATAAGTGTAAATTTTACCTTTTAATTTTTTGTTGGAATTAAATTTAAAAAAAAGTAATTTGTATAAAAGAATTTTGGTCATTGTTGTTTTATAAACAATTTCATTATTATCAAATCTCATAGTGGAGTAATTCACCCACCTATCTAAAACCTTTCTATTAATTATAGACCTGTATTTTTTTTGTTTTTTCTGAAAAATAGGTTTGTAAAACTTTTGAACTATTTGTTCTGATTTATCTTTATATTTTACATAAGGTAAGTTTTGATTAAGGCTAAGATTATTAAAAATATCTTTTAATTCAATATTATTTGGTAAAACCAAGCTATGTTTTATATTTATCATTTTAGGATTTTCCAAAAAATTTACATCATTTTCAGAATTAACCTTATCACTTAAATAATCAGAATAGTCGGATACTATTTCATTATAGGACTTATGTAAATTAAGGTCTTCTTTTTTATCTACTGTGAAATTTTTTAGAAAATTTTCATCAATATCTAAATATTTTTTAACATTTTTAATGTTGTATAAATAAAATGTTTGATCTTCAAATACACCTAAATTATTTATAGAAATATTATCATTATTTTTTTTTAAAAGATTATCCTCAGATTTTATTTTTTCGAAATCAATTTCATTTTTGTCATTAATTACAATATTATTTAAATAATTATATAGAAATTTAATTTCATTTTTAACTGTTTTATAAGAATTAAAATTTATAATTTGAAATTTATTTTTATTTTTCAAAAATTTGTCTAATTTGTCTAAAGTTGAAATTTCTATTTCATCAATTTTTTCATCATATATTTTTTTAATAATTTTATTTAGACTTTGATTATTGCTATTAAAGTAAATTTTTAAAATTTTTTTTTTTATATTATGAATAATTTTATTTACACTTTTGGAAAAATCACCATAAAGTAAAATATTTCTTTTTTTAATTTTTTCAGTATTTTTCAATTCTGAATTAATTACTTCAACTAATATTTTTAAAAAATTATAAATTGATTCATTAAAAATTATTGATTCTTGGGAAAAAATTAATTCATCATAATCTTTTAAATTACCCCATATAATTTCAATTGATTTATCATATTTAAAAAATTTATTTAGTTCATTAATATCTTTTTTTGAAATATCTCTATCTTTTACTATTTTTTGTAGTATATTTGTTATTAATTTTGTGCATTTACCAACAAAAATTATTTTAAATTTTGATAATTTAATCTTTTTTTTAATACCAGATGAACTTAAATCTAATTTATTTTTATTTTTATTTTCGTAATAATTGTAAATAATTTTTAAACATTTTTTATTTACATTCATTTATAATATATAAATATTAATTATTAAAAAGTATAATTTATTTAGAAATTTATAGTTTTCTTTATTTGGATATTTATTTTCTTTATTTATTATATATGTCACAGGTAGCACAAAATGTTGGTAGAACCGCACAAGTAGCGGTAGGTCAAATTGAAACGGGAACAAGTAAATTTTTAGAATTATTAAAAAACTTTAATGTTATAGGTTTTGCATTAGCTATGGTTATTGGTAACAATATTACTGAAATGTCAAATGCATTTATTGATGGTGTAATTATGCCAACAATTGAACCAGGACTTAAAAGAGTTGCGGGTCAAAAATTGAAACTTCAAATTGGAGGTTTAACAATTGATTTGGAAAAATTCTTTCAAGCCTTCATGAAATTTGTTGCATTATCAATAGTAATATTCATCTTTATCAATATGGGTATTCAAATTAACAAACCTGTATCATGGGTTAGAATTGTAGGTGAAGCGCCTGAATTAAATTTATCATAAATTATAATTAATTAAAAAATAAAACTTTTATTTATTAATTATTATTGTAACGGAGAATCTGTAATTTTAGTTCCACAATACGGTTTCGGATTTTTTCTATAATCTTCTTTTTTATAAACATTTATTTCAATACCTCTTTTCAATAAATATTTCATATTACTCCAAAATTCAGGAGTATGACCAATACTTTTTGTCATTACATGAGCTAATTCATGTATAGCAACAAACATGATGGTATTTACACTAACTAATTTTTGTTTTTCATCTTTTGATCTAATACAAAAAACTAATTTCTCACCTTTATTTACAGAATATGAAGTATAATTTGTATTAGGTATTGATTCAGAAATCCTATTAGGTCGATATTTCTTTACCATTCTTTGAACTTTAGGATCTGAAGAAAATTCTTTTCTACAATATTCTACAATAGACTTAAGATTTTTTTTGACAGTAGCTAAAATGTCTGCAGCCTTTTGCTTATCCTTTCTATTTCTTACAAGATATTTTTCCTTATCTACTTTCGATGTTACATATGTTAAATCTGAATATTTAGATTCATAATGTAAAAAAAAACATAGCACTAAAACAAAAACAATAAAAACGGAGATAAATTCACCTTTCATAGTTATTATGATTTGAGA
>TARA_B100001093_G_scaffold46123_1_pt1 | contig 11320 bp, 10 predicted proteins | sample TARA_B100001093 | Tara Oceans TARA_B100001093 (sample SAMEA2623116) | marine metagenome | biome: marine biome (ENVO:00000447); feature: surface water layer (ENVO:00002042); material: "saline water (ENVO:00002010), including plankton (ENVO:xxxxxxxx)" | depth 5 m
AAAAGCCCTATACTTTCAGCTGATGTGTATTCGATATTTTCTACTCTGTTAAAAACAACCCACAACAACCCAAATACAATCGGTAAATTTATATATAGCATCCAGTCAAAAATCTTGTTTATTTTTTTTTCACCCGCCTCCTCTTCATTTAAGTTTTCCGTGTTTTTCTTTAAAACACTGTCAAGAATTGGAATTACAATAAAAGCGTAAAAAACAGTGGCATATGTTCCAACGCCAAACGACATAATCGATATATATGCCGAAGCTGGGATAGTGTATGCAAATAAGTATTTAATGTTTTTCACATAACAAATATATAAATTTTGGTTTTTTCTTTTATAACCTAATCTTATCTTTGCTTAGGTATATGCCTATAGAGTTCGTATATAATATTGATTTTATTTTGCCAAATGAAAATAAATATTCCAGTTGGCTAACAGATGTTGCTAGCTCAGAAGGTTTCAGCTTAAAAAAACTAGTTTATGCTTTTTTTAACGACGAAGATCTTAAGGACCTAAACATTAAGCATTTAAACCATAACTTTTATACTGATGTTCTGTCTTTTGATGATTCTCTAGGCAAAGAAATAAGCGGTAATATTGCAATCTCTATAGAAAGAGTAAAAGAAAATGCTAAAAGATATTCACCCTCCTTCGACAATGAGCTTAAAAGAGTTATGGTCCACGGACTTCTTCATTTAATAGGCTATAATGATTCAACCCCAGATGAGGTCAATCTCATTAGGGCTAAAGAAGAAAAAATGTTACGTTTGTTCCACGTGAAACAATAAATATGTTCCAAAGTAAATATGATGTTATTGTTGTAGGTGCTGGTCATGCAGGAAGTGAAGCAGCTGCAGCTGCGGCAAACATGGGAAGCTCAACGTTACTTATAACCATGAACTTACAAAATATAGCGCAGATGTCGTGTAACCCCGCCATGGGTGGTATTGCAAAGGGCCAAATAATTAAAGAAATAGATGCGCTAGGCGGATATAGTGGTTTGGTTACAGATTATAGCGCTATCCAATTTAAAATGCTTAATAAATCAAAAGGACCTGCTGTATGGAGCCCAAGAGCTCAATCGGATAGAATGATGTTTTCCCAAAAATGGAGAGAAATGTTAGAGTCAACGCCAAACCTTGATTTTTATCAAGATTCAGTTGTTGGCATGATGGTAGAAAAATCTGCAATTAAAGGCGTTGTTACTCAGCTTGGCCTAAAAATCTATTCTAAGACTGTAGTTTTAACAAGTGGAACTTTTTTGAACGGATTAATTCATGTTGGAGACAAGCAATTTGGAGGGGGAAGAGTTGGAGAAAAAGCTTCATTAGGAGTAACAGAAGATCTCATGGGGCTTGGTTTTAGTTCTGGCAGAATGAAAACAGGGACACCACCACGTGTAGACGGCAGATCTCTTAATTATAACAAAATGGAAGATCATCCTGGAGACCTAGTGCCTGGAAAGTTCTCTTATTTACCTTCCTCGCCTAAACTGACTAAACAAAGAAGTTGTTATGTTACGTATACTAATCCTGTTACCCATGATTTGTTAAGAGAAGGATTTGACAGGTCACCTATGTTTAATGGAAGAATTAAATCAGTTGGACCTAGATATTGCCCCTCTGTCGAGGACAAAGTAAATCGTTTTTCACAAAAAGAAAGACACCAGATATTTGTTGAACCTGAGGGTTGGAATACCGTAGAGGTTTATGTTAATGGTTTCTCTACATCACTCCCCGAGGAAGTTCAATATAAAGCACTTAAATCTGTTCCTGGCTTCGAGGATGTAAAATTTTTTAGACCTGGCTATGCTATTGAGTATGATTATTTCCCGCCAACTCAACTAAAGCATTCACTAGAAACAAAACCTATTGAAAACTTGTTTTTTGCAGGTCAAATAAACGGAACCACAGGCTATGAAGAAGCAGCAGCACAAGGCTTAATGGCAGGCATTAATGCTCATTTAAAAATTAATAAAAAAGCAGAGTTTATACTAAAAAGAAATGAAGCTTACATAGGTGTTCTAATTGACGATTTGATTACTAAGGGAACTGAAGAGCCTTATAGGATGTTCACGTCAAGGGCAGAATTTAGAATGCTTTTAAGACAGGATAATGCTGACATTCGACTAACTGAGTTGTCTCGTTCCATTGGTCTTGCTTCAAAAGACCGTTATTCTATTGTAAAAACCAAACTTGCTAAAACTAAAAATCTAATAAAATTTATTACAAACTTAAGTGTTTTGCCAGCTGAGATTAATCCAATTCTTGAAAACAAAAGTTCAAAGCCAATTACTCAGTCTATGAAACTTAAGAAGCTATATAGTAGACCTAATATTGTTTCAGAAGATGTGTTGAAAATCAATTCCCTAAAAGAATTTATTCAAAAAAACAATGTGGACGAAGATGTTATTGAGCAGGCTGAAATCCAAATTAAATATTCGGGTTATATACAAAAAGAGAGGGCAAACGCTGAGAAACTCAACAATCTTGAGTCTATATATATACCTGAAATATTTGATTATGGAAAACTTAAGTCGTTATCCGCTGAAGCGAAATCAAAGCTAGAGGAGATAAGGCCTAAAACCTTATCTCAGGCATCAAGAATTAGCGGGGTTTCGCCAGCTGATATTAGTGCAATGTTAGTTTATATGGGTAGATAGTTATGGGTTCATTGGGTGTTTCACGTGAAACAAAACAAATCATCAGCAAGGATTTTTTAGTTTCAAAAAAGGAGTTTCTTATAAAGGAGGTTGAGAAAGGACTGTTAAAAACAACACCAAAAATATCAGACTCCAAAATTCATGAGTATTATAAATCTGAAAATTACTTGTCTCACAACAAAGGAAGATCTTTTTTTTCTTCTCTTTATTCTATTGTCTCAAAGTTTATGTTAAAAAGAAAAATCTCTCTTATTGCTCAACTTATTGACCCGGGTGGCACTTTTCTTGACTTTGGATGCGGAACAGGTGAGTTGGTTTTAAAAATGCAATTAAAAGGATATGTTTGTTTTGGTATAGAAAATAATTCTAAGGCGTTTAAAGAATGTGTTCGTAAAAATATAGTTGTTCACAAACGATTATACGATTTAAAATCAAAAGTTGATTTAATTTCTTGCTGGCATTCACTCGAGCATTTACTGGATTTTCAGAAAACACTTTTAAGCTTTAACAAGTTAATTGAATTTGGCGGCCACTTAATAATAGCTGTTCCAAACCACGATTCTTTTGATGCAAAATATTACGGAGGATTTTGGGCAGGTTATGATGTTCCTAGACACAGGTTTCATTTTAATAAGGAGGCATTAATTAGAGCCACAGTAAGCTGCGGTTTTAATCTTATTGATTCAAGACCAATGCTTCTAGACGCCTATTATGTTTCAATATTGTCGGAAAAATATAAAAAAAGTCCTTTAAGCTTTTTGTTTGGAATTCTAATTGGTTTCGTATCAACATTATTTTATTTATTTACAAAAAACGCTAGTTCACATTATTTTATTTTCAAAAAGCCAAAATAAAGCTCCCTGCCGTGTTTTTGTTGCTAACAAAAGCATAAGGTTTGGTTTTGCTTAATTTCGTTAATAGAAGTTAAATATGTGTGTTTTTTTTACAACAAAATTGTTGTATCTGAAACACTTAGTGTGTGTGAATTGCCTTTGTGAGTTTTAAAGCTAGGTTTGTCATAATCATTGTAGAGTTCCCGTTTCGGGTGGTGTTATAAAAAGCTTTTTCAAATTCATCTGTAAGATTTTCAACATTATTTCTAGAAACAAATTTTGAAAATGAAGAAAAATTAAATTCTGTTTGCGGCTGAAATGAAACTAAGCTATTTGCATTAATGTTTTTTAAATAAGCTTGTCTTATAAGTTCTGTTGAAAATTTTAAAAAGTCTTTTTGACTCTCTTTGTCTAATTTAGCAGCCCTTTTTGACCATTCAATAATCTTTGCACCATATGAGATGTCTTTCTTAATTTGAAATGCATTTCTTAGTAACTCGCTAAATAATATCTCAAGCTCTACAGCTAAGACATCATGTTCTTTTAGTCCATGAAAACCAATGGTTTGACAACGGGAAACAAGTGTAGGAATAAGGTCATTTATTTTTTCAGTTAAAAATATAAACAAAGTGTCTTTACCCGGCTCCTCTACTAATTTTAATATTTTATTGCTGGCATCAGAGTTCATCCTTTCAGCGCACCAAAAAACAACAATCTTATGTTTTTTTTTAAATGCAGTTAATGATAGTTTTCTTGCGAGAGGCTCAACTGCTCCAACCCCAATAAAAGGTTGTTTGTTACCACACTCCAGTTTCTTCCTCCAGTTATTCATTGTCAATTTATCTGTACTCGACAAAAGGAAGCTTCTCCAAGCATTACTAAAAAAATCACATGAATTTTGATTAGTTTTCGCAGAGGAAGGTATTGGAAATATAAAGTGTAAATCAGGATGAGAGAAGGAATCACAGACATTTTCAAGGTGTGTTTTTTTTTCACCATCCTCATCGGAGGTCAAAATAATTTTACAAAAGTTCAGTGCAGTTTTTAATTTATTGCTGTTGTTACCGTAAAGAAGCATGGCATTGGGAATTCTTTTGCTTTTTACAATTGCTCTTAACTCTTCGCTTACAGTTTGTTTTTCTTTCAATTCCTAAAAATATAAAAAATAAACTTTAATTTTTATAAATGATATATCTTTGAGCAGTATATGAAATCGATAAATAAATTTGACTTTAATAAAAAAAAAGTAATTATAAGGGTTGATTTTAATGTACCAATTGAACAAAATATTATTACTGATAATAGTAGGATAGTAGCAGCTAAAGCAACGATAGAAAAGGTTATTTCTGACGGTGGGTCTTGTATTTTAATGAGTCACTTAGGTAGACCAAATGGCTTTGACCCAAACTTTTCAATGTCAAAAATTCACCCTGAAGTAGAAAAAGTTTTGAACAGGAAAGTGATTTTGTCAAAAGATGTCATAGGTCCTGATGCCATAAACAATTCAAACTATCTATTAAAAGGGCAAATTCTTCTGTTGGAAAATTTAAGATTTCATAAAGAAGAGACCAACGGTGAAATACCGTTTGCTCAAAAACTTTCATCAATGGCAGATTGCTATGTCAATGATGCATTCGGAACAGCCCACAGGGCTCATGCCTCTACTACAATAATAGCTCGATTTTTTGAAAATAAGTTTTTTGGAGCTTTGCTCGAAAAAGAAGTTCAGTCAATTGAAAAAGTGATGAAGAGTGGAGAAAAACCAATTTTAGCTATACTTGGTGGCGCAAAAATATCATCAAAAATCCCAATAATTAACAATATAGTTGATGTTGTAGATCATATTATAATTGGCGGAGGAATGTCTTTCACTTTTATAAAGGCTCTTGGGGGTAAAATAGGTTCTTCTATTTGTGAAGACGAAATGATGCCTGTAACACTTGAGATCTTAAAAAGAGCAAAACAGAAAAATGTAGAAATACACCTTCCAACTGACGTTATTTGCTCAAAAGAATTTAGCAATAAATCATTATCAAGTAATTTTGACATATATAACATTCCTAATGATTTTCAAGGAATGGATGCTGGAGAAAAGACTATTACGAACTTTAAAAAGATTGTAACTAGGTCAAAAACAATCTTATGGAATGGACCTATTGGAGTTTTTGAGTTTTCAAACTTTTCTAATGGCACAAAACAATTAGGCAAAGCAATTGTTGAAAGTACAGCAGAAGGAGCATTTTCCTTAGTTGGGGGTGGAGATTCTGTAGCTGCTGTAAAAAAGTTTGGATTTCAAAATAAAGTAAGCTACGTCTCTACAGGTGGAGGAGCTATGCTAGAAAGTTTAGAGGGTAAAGTTCTTCCTGGAATAAATGCTCTTCAGAATTAAAAATTGAAAAATAAAACACTCATTATTTTTTTTGTTATTCTTTTTTCATGTGAGAAAGAAGTTAAAAAGTATAAACCAATTTCATCGGGAAGAATAAATTCCGTCTCTGTAATTATTGACAAATCTGATTGGGAATCTAACATAGGTGTTGAAATAAGAAATGCATTTGCGAGTGAGTTTAAAGGGCTTCCTCAAATTGAAGAGACATTTAATTTAAACCAAATACCGTATAAAGCATTTACTGGCTTTGGTAGAACGGCTAGAAACATAATCTTTATAAATCAAAAAAAAGATGATAAACCAAAAATGGTGCGCGACAAGTTTGCAAGGCCTCAATTATTTTTGGAGATTTATGGAACAGACGAAAAAAAAATAATTGAAAACCTCAAAAAAGTCACTAAATTCTCTGTTGATGAGTTTCAAAAAGGAGAAATTGCAGAAAATAAAAGAAGAATTATAAAATCACCTCTTAATACAACAAATTTGGAAGAGTCATTATCTTTAAATTTAACAATGCCCTCAGCATATTCAATTTTCAAACAAGAAAAACAAACATCTTGGTTTCAAAAACCCTTAAAAAATGGAACCTCAAATATTATTATTTCAGAGTTAGAAGTTTTACAAGACGCTTTTAACTTTTTTAACCTAGAAGATATAATCGTTATTAGAGACTCTCTGAACAAAAGCTTTGTTCCAGGCAGAAATAAAGGAAGTTTTATGATCACAGAAGAAGCTTACTTGCCTTACTTTAGTTCAGCACTTGTAAATGGATTTCCATCTATAGAGACAAGAGGAACGTGGGAGGTGAATAAAGACTTTATGGGAGGACCATTCTTAAATTATATTATAAACGATACGATTAATAATAGACTTTTATATTTTGAAGGTTTTGTTTTTTCACCGTCACAAAGAAAAAGAGATGGGATTATTGAAATTGAATCAATAATTAAATCATTAAAGGTGTTTGAAAAGAATTAAAAGGCTCTATTCTTCTTTGTCCTTTTCTTCTTCTTTAGAGGCATTTTTAAATTCTTTTATACCTGTACCTAGGCCTTTCATTAATTCTGGAATCTTTCTGCCTCCAAATAATAAAAGAACAACAAGCAATATTAAAACAATTTGTCCAGGACCTAATGCAAACAATACAAATGTTGTATTCATAAATCTAATTTAAGCAAAAGTAATAATAAATTGCTTTTTAATGTTTAATGCGTTGAAATTTATAATATTTTGATGATTATCTTTGTTTATAAATGAATGAAAAAAAGACAACTAATAAAAAAAAGAATATACCAAATAACTATAGGCTAGTAGTTTTAAATGAGGAAACATACCAAGAAAAGTTTTCTTTAAGGCTATCAAAATTAAATGTATTCGCATATTCAGCTATTATTAGTCTTTTTATTATGGCCGCAACAACTTTGATTATTTTTTTTACGCCTATTAAAGAATATGTTCCTGGATATGATACAACTGCCATGAGATTCCAAGCAATTGACAATCTTCAAAAACTAGACTCGATAGTTTATGCCCTTGAAAATAACGAACAGTATATTCAATCATTTATAAGCTTGTTAAACGGTGAAGAATTTGACAATAAATACCAATCAAAATCACAAATAGCAAAAGTTGATCTATCAGATCTTGATGTTAAGATTAATATTGAGGACTCTATTTTAAGAAAGTTAGTTGAAAGAGAGGACAGGTTTAATATTATTGAATCCACATACGATGCAATAAATGTCTCTTTAGAAGCACCTGTAGAAGGAATCCTCTCTCAAAAATTTTCTGTTAGCGAGAAACATTACGGCGTTGATATAGTTCTTAGAGAAGAAACACCAATTAAATCAGCTGCAGATGGAATTGTTATATTATCTGAGTGGACGGTAGGGTCAGGATACACAATTGCCATATATCACAAAAACAGATTAATGACAATATATAAACACAATAAGTTTTCAAAGGTTTTGCAGGGTGATTTTGTAAAATCTGGACAGGTAATTGCTCTTTCTGGAAACACAGGAGAGTTAACTACTGGCCCACACTTACACTTTGAGCTTTGGGACAATAAAGGGCCAATAAACCCACAAGATATAATTAGCTTTTAATATGTTAAAAAAATTTTTGACTAAAGTTTTTGCTTTTATTATTGTAAAAAGAATTGAAAAGACCTACAAAGATTATAGCCAAATTCAAGAAAAAATACTTAATTCTCTACTTAAGAAAGCAGCTAACACTCAATTTGGACAACAACATAAATTCAGTCAAATCAATAATTATGAATTTTTCAAAAAAAATGTCCCCATTAGAGATTATGAAGACCTCTCGAGTTATATTTCTAGTGTTAAAAAAGGCAAGACAAATATTCTGTGGCCTGGAAAACCAATATATTTTGCAAAGACATCTGGGACTACTAGCGGGTCAAAATTCATCCCAATAACTAAAGACTCAATACCAAACCACATAAATTCTTCAAGAAATGCTTTTCTTTTTTATATAAACAAAACAGGTAATGTAAATATTTTGGATGGCAAGGCTATTTTTATCCAGGGTTCGCCAATTTTAGAAGATTTAAATGGTGTAAGCGTTGGGAGACTTTCAGGAATTGCAGCTCACCATGTTCCATCATATTTAAACAAAAATAAAATGCCTTCATTCGAGACAAATTGTATTGATGATTGGGAAGAAAAAATAGATAAAATTTGTGAAGAGACCATAGGAGAAAATATGACTGTAATTGGCGGAATTCCTTCTTGGGTTAAAATGTATTTTGAAAGATTAATAAAAAGATCTAATAAAGAAAATTTATCACATATTTTCAAAAACTTCTCCTTATATGTTTATGGTGGAGTAAACTATAAGCCTTACGAAAAAACCTTTGCCAATCTCGTTGGGAAGAAAATAGATACAATTGAGTTTTTTCCTGCATCAGAAGGGTTTTTTGCCTATCAAAATGACCAAAATGATAAGTCACTACTTCTTCAATATAGCTCTGGAATTTATTATGAGTTTATTAAGCTTAAAAATTTTAAAAAAGGAATATCAAAAAGGTACAACCTATCTCAAGTTCAATTGGGTATAAGTTATATATTAATAATATCTACAAATGCAGGTCTGTGGGCGTATAATACTGGCGATACAGTAATGTTTACTTCACTGAGCCCACCTAAAATTTTAGTTACAGGAAGGTACAAGCATTTTATTTCTGCATTTGGTGAGCATGTTATTGTTTCAGAGGTTGAACAGAGTTTAGCCGAAACATCCAAATATTTTAAGGAATTAATATCAGAATTTACCGTCGTTCCAAAATTAGATAACAAAGAAAAACTTCCATGTCATGAATGGTTTATTGAGTTTAGAAGCGATATAAAAAAATTGGATCAATTTGCAGAGCATTTAGACAATGAATTGTGTAACAGAAATAGTTATTATAAAGATTTGATCAAGGGAAAAATTTTAAAAAGGCTGGAAATTGTAGTGGTAAAAAAGGGTGGATTTAATAAACACATGAAAAACATAGGGAAGCTTGGAGAACAAAATAAAATACCAAGACTATCTAACAGTCGACATTTTATTAAGGGATTAATCTAAAGAGTTTAAACTTCTTTAAAGTTTATTTTTTTGTTTAACACATAATTTGTTTGTCTGGAGTCTTTTTTCGACTTTTCTATTGAAAATAAACTTATGTCAAAAAGATTCAAAAAACGCTTATTTAGATTTGAAGTGGTTTTGTTTTTTCTTTTCACCGCGTAGTCTTTTGTTTTTGATTTTTCATTGAATAAAGACATTATTTTAGAGTTTGATAGTAGTTTTTTGTGAGCAAACAGAGCAATTAAATGTCTTTCAATTTTACTTAATTTCAAAACTCCTTTTACATGAATAATTTCATCTTTAACTAAAATGTAGGTTTTATTGGAATTTATAAAGAAAAACCACAGAAAAATTATTATAGAGAAAAATAAAATCGCTCCAAATATTAAATAATAATAAAAATCAGCAACATTTCTGTATAAATACTCTTCTGTTATGTTTGGGTAATTTTCAATCCCTTTAATATCAAAAAAAGCTAAAGATTTCCTACCTGTTGCAGAATTTCTAACGGTGCTTATTATTTTATTGCTTGTCATGATAGACTTTCCTCCGCTTTTATATATTAATAAATCATTTGGGATGGTTTGTATAATATTTTCTGTTGGATTAATTAAATAAAGATTAGGATCATCAAAAATATTGACTAAAAGATTATCGTTGTGAATCCAATCTTTATTTAAGGGAGTCATTTTAGCATCAAGTAAAAGAGGATTTAAAACGCCTTTCTTTTCCCACTTGTAACTATCTGAACTTATATCCTCATCTGTTGATGATGGCAAGTTTAAAACATAAAGATTGTCTTCTCTGTTTTCTTTTTGATTATTGCTGTTTCTGCTCACAAACCCCGCCGCATATAGTTTGTGGTTTTTAATTAAAAAAGCACCACGATCAATTCCCTCTGGTGCTTGACCCTTACAAGCTACAAAATCCCATTCTCCTGAACTGAAGTTAAATCTAGTGAGAAGGGATTTTGTTTCCCAAAAACCATAACCCCCCAACATATACAAGTTTTTATTGTGGCTGAAAAAATACCCAGAATATTGGTTCCTGTGAGCAAAAGATCTGTCAATTCTTTTAATTGCACCACTTCTTTCAGTAAACTTAAACAACATTCCCCCGCCAGGATATAAAAGATAAGTCTCAGAACCAATCTTAGCAGGAATAAGGGCTTGTAATTCAATATTAATTTCCCGAGGTGCTGGACTTGAATAATTTTTATAAACAAACTCATTGTCATCAAATGGTCCAGTAAGAAAGCCGTTTCTTAAAAGAATATGAAAATAATTTTTACCATTTTCAATAAACATGTAATCATTAGTTTCTAGAAATTTGGATATACTTTCAGTTTTTACAATTGAATCATAGGAAAGCTCATTTAGAGTGTTCTGTTCAAAAAAACTCAAAGGTTTATTTTGGCCATTTAATATATTCAAGAAGATTAAGAAAAACAGTATTCTCATCATTTAAAAATTAAGAAAAAGATACCAACCATATAAATTAATAAGCAAAGAATAACAAGACTTAGACTAAAATATATAGAAAGTAAAAAACCTAATACAAGTACTGATATAGAAGCTAAAAGTATAATTATAGTTGCTTCCCAGTGATTAAACCCTTTTTTATCAATCAATCTGTGGTGTAAGTGGACTCTGTCAGCCATAAATGGAGACTGTTTTTTATATGCCCTAATGATAAAAGCCCTTAAGGTATCTAATAATGGATACATTAATAGTAACACAGCCAAAAGCGGTCTAGAAATTTTAGGATCAGTCACAATATAGCTTCTGTCATCAAGCATGTAAAAAATATAAAAAGCCATAACTGATCCAAGTAATAAAGAGCC
>TARA_B100001093_G_scaffold322302_1_pt1 | contig 11318 bp, 9 predicted proteins | sample TARA_B100001093 | Tara Oceans TARA_B100001093 (sample SAMEA2623116) | marine metagenome | biome: marine biome (ENVO:00000447); feature: surface water layer (ENVO:00002042); material: "saline water (ENVO:00002010), including plankton (ENVO:xxxxxxxx)" | depth 5 m
AACAAAAGAAGAAACAATCATTGACTCTGATCTTGAAATATTATTTCCAACAACATATATTCCAAGTAGTATTGAGAGATTGAATCTTTATCAAAAATTATCAATAATTGAAAACAATGAAGAATTAGAATTATTTAAAAATCAACTGATAGATCGATTTGGTTATCTACCTATTGAAACTGTAAATCTGCTAGAAAGCGTGAAATTAAAATGGATTGGTAAAGAGCTTGGATTTAGAAAAATTGTTCTAAAGAATAAAAAAATGCTTTGCTACTTTATTAAGGATCACAAAAATAATTTTTTTAAACAAAAAACTTTTGATCGTATAATGCAAAATATTAATAAGGTTAATGATTGTAAAATACAACAGTTAGAAAAAAATGGATTAAAAAACTTGTACGTTGTTTTTGAAAAAATTGATTCTATTGATAAAGCTTTAATTTATCTAAATAGACTTTAGCTTATTTATTATTGAAAAAGCTTTATCAACTTCTACTTCGTTGACAAGGATTGTAAATTCATTAGAAGTGGATATTATTTGAGAAACATTGATCCCATCCCATGAAAGTTTTTGAAATACAAAATAATATATTCCAGGGATTGATACATTTTCTTCTGGTAATTTAAATGAAATTGAACATAGATTTTCTGTCTTACTTAAACAAAACTCATTGGTTAGTTTTTCTTCTACTAGTTTTGAGAGATTAGCGCTAACAACAATATTACATTCATCAACAGCACGTGAACTTGTATAAAAATTATTTTTACTTACATCCAAATTTTTAAGTAATGATGATTGATTTATTAAGAGAGAATCTGAAACTTTAAAATTATAATCTACCAGATTTGACCTTACAGTAATATCACCTATTTTTTTTAAAACCTTTATTATTCTGTGGGTATGTTGGAACTCTAAATTTATCGAAAGTCTGTTAAGAGCCATAACGATAGCACCATGATTTATATCTTTTCTTAAAATTTCTTCAATATCAGGTTTTATATGACGGGATAATGAAGTTAAATTTATGATACCATCAGACAAAGCAGAACTTAAAAATGGCTTTGTCTTGATGTACTCAGTAACGGCTTGGGAGATGGTTTTCAATTCAAATTGTTTTAAATTTCACAATTAATTATAAAACTAACAATTTAATTTCAGTTAATAATAAAATTGTACTTACTTGATAATTAAAATCCATATTTTTGGATTCATATGGAAAGTAACCAAAGGTATACTATAACTTCTGCACTTCCATACACTAATGGCCCACTGCATATAGGCCACCTAGCGGGAGCTTATATACCAGCAGATATATTTGCTAGGTACAAAAGATTGACTGGAAATGATGTTGTTTATATATGTGGAAGCGATGAGCATGGTGTTGCTATTTCTATAAAAGCAAAATCCGAAAAGAAAACCCCAAAAGAAATCATTGATAAGTATCACAATATAATAAAAGACTCTTTTGAATCCTTTGGAATTTCATTTGATAATTATTCAAGAACTTCATTACCAATTCATCATGAAACTGCATCTGAATTTTTTATAGATCTTGAAAAAAAGAAAGTATTTGAAATCAAATCTTCAAATCAACTTTTTGACCAAAAAGAAAATCAATTTTTGGCAGATAGATTTGTCGAGGGAACCTGTCCAAATTGTGGATACGAAAATGCTTACGGTGATCAATGTGAAAACTGTGGTTGCTCTCTTAGTCCATCTGAGCTGATTGATCCCAAATCAAAGTTAAGTGGAGAAAAGCCAATTAAAAAAGAAACTACACACTGGTTTCTGCCTTTAGGTAATTATGAAAAATTTTTAACTGAATGGATTATTAAAGGGAAGAAGAATAAATGGAAAGCAAATGTTTACGGACAGGTAAAATCTTGGATTGATTCGGGTCTTAAGTCCAGAGCAATTACAAGAGATTTAGACTGGGGGATTTCTGTTCCTCATAAAAATGGGAAAGGAAAAGTTCTTTATGTTTGGTTTGATGCACCGATTGGATATATATCCTCTACTAAAGAATGGGCAGAAAAAAATGGAAAAAAATGGGAGCCATATTGGAAAGATTCTAAAACTAAATTAATTCACTTTATAGGAAAAGATAATATTGTATTTCATTCTATTATTTTTCCAATAATACTAAAAGCAAAAGGAGATTATATAATTCCTGAAAATGTTCCCGCTAATGAGTTTTTAAACCTTGAAGGAGAAAAAATTTCAACATCAAAAAACTGGGCGATTTGGTTACATGAATATTTAATTGATTTTCCCGATATGCAAGACAGCTTGAGATATACATTAACTGTTAACTCACCAGAATCAAAAGATAATGATTTTACTTGGAAAGATTTTCAAGCAAGAAATAACAATGAACTGGTAGCAATTTTAGGTAATTTTATAAATAGAGTTTTAGTCTTAACTCATAAATATTACAATGGTGTTGTACCAAACGAAATTAGTGAAGACAGTGAAGATCGTGATATTCTCAACGAAGTTTTTAATTACCCTAATATTATTTCAAAATCATTGGATAAATTTAAATTTAGAGATGGAATTAATTCACTGATAAATTTAGCAAGATTAGGGAATAAATATTTGGCTGAAGAAGAGCCTTGGAAATTAATAAAACAAAATCAAGATCTAAGAGTCAGCGAAATAATATTCATATCGTTACAAATATGTGCTATGTTAGCTGTGTTGAGCGAGCCCTTTCTTCCAAAATCTTCAGAAAAAATATATAGTATAATGAATTTGAAAAAGATTAAATGGAATGAAATAGAGAAAAATAAGTACCTAATTAATCCAAAAGAGATGATCAACACTCCAGAGCTAATTTTTAGGATGATAGAAGATGATGAAATAGAAAAACAATTAAAAAAATTGAAGAAAAATTAATCAAAATCAATACTATTCATTTTTGAAACTAAAGCATCATAACTGGAAAACATAAATCTTAAATCTGATTCATACATTTCAATATTTTCATAATTTAAATTATAAGAATCTATTTTATAAACAAAAGTTTTTAAAACTCTTAACCTTCCAATTATTTCAGGTCTATTAAATAATGGAGGAATATTATTTGTTGTTATTTTTTCAAGATCTTGTTTAATTGAACTTATCACAGATTTATGATCAATTTTTTCTAAATCAAAACTGTTAAACTTTGAAGTAATCATTATAATTTGATTCCACGAATTAAATAATTCTATGGATAAGGAATCAAGCAACTGAATATTTAAAGTTTCATCATTTAAATACTCACTTAAACTAGAAGCCTTAAAATTACTGCTTTCTAAGGTTATGATCTTATTTTCTGAGCAAGATACTATTATCAAAAATAAAACAACTAAATTTTTGAATTGACACATAAAATAAAATTAAACTATTTTAATTGTGATATTTATAAAGTTTAAATATTTTTTGATTTCAATTATAAAAAATCTTGGCATAAGATTTGTTTTTTTTTACAAATAAATAAGAAATGGAAAATACTAAAAACAATAAAAGAAGAGATTTTTTAATGAATGTCTGTCCTACAGTAGCAATGGCTTTCCTTGGAGTTACTGTATTAGACTCTTGCTCATCTGGTGATGATGATTCAGATTTTGGGAATGGATCAAATAACAACAATAATAATGATGGAAATAATAATGGAAGTACAGATCAAGGTTATACAGTAAGTGGTAATACAATTACAATAGATTTAGATCATTCTATGTTTAGCTCACTTCAATCTAATAATTGGATGAATTTTTCAGCTCAGAAAATGTTATTATTAAAAATTAGCTCTAGCAATTACAGAGCTTTCACAAATGCGTGTCCACACCAAGGTGTTAGAAACCGTTGGTCCTACTCTAATAATAAATTCACTTGTAGTCAACATGGTAATTCCTATGCATCAGATTGTGAAACAGCAGGAAATGGAGGAAAGCTAGATTGCTACACAGTTTCTTTGAGCGGCTCAACACTTTCTGTTACAGTATAAAATTTAGTTGAAAGATTCGATAAATATCTACTGGTTTAAAAGAGATCTAAGAACCTTGGATAATACTGCACTAATGAAAGCAGTAAATGAAAAAAATAAATTATTACTAATTTATTCATTTGATGATGCATTATTGAATGATGAACACTACACTTTAAGGCATCTTGACTTCATCTATGAATCCTTAAATGACTTAAATATATTTTTTAAAGATTTTGGTTCTAGAGTCCACTCATTTGAGAAAAATATAATATCAATAATAGAAGAATTAAAAATAAAATTCAATATTGAAAAAATTTTCTCACATTTAGAGACTGGACTTAAGAGTTCCTATGACAGGGATTTAGCCTTAAAAAAATATTGTAATAAAAATAAAATTGATTGGACTGAAGATATAAATAATGGAGTTTTTAGGAGTTTAAAATCGAGAAAAGGCTGGATCTCTAATTGGAATATTTATATGAAAGAGGAAATTAAAGTCTTTAATCCTAAGTTCGAAGACTTTATAACATTGGAGAAAAAATCCAAATTTGAAAAAAAAATTATAACACCTTTAAAGTCTAAATTTCAATGTGGAGGCACAACCTATGGTCTTAAATACTTAGAAAGTTTTCTTGAAAATAGAATAAATAAATACCAAAATAATATCAGTAAACCAGAACTATCAAGAATCAATTGTTCAAGACTATCCCCATATATTTCTTGGGGAAATTTATCAACAAGATATATTTGGCAAAGAGCTAAAGAAAAATTAAGTCATGGCAAATCAAAATTTCAAATTAATGGTTTTACTTCAAGATTAAGGTGGCAAGCTCATTTTATTCAAAAATTTGAAATGGAAAGTCAAATGCAGTTTAGGAGTGTTAATAAAGGTTATGAAAAGTTGGAAAAAAAGATTAATAACGTTTTTATAAAAGCTTGGGAAAAAGGTGAGACTGGATATCCTTTAATTGATGCATCAATGAAATGTTTAATTGATACTGGTTATTTAAACTTTAGGATGAGAGCAATGTTGGTTTCTTTTTTTACCCATCATTTATGGCAACCCTGGCAAAAAGGTGTTGTATTTCTTGCAAATAATTTTCTAGATTTTGAACCTGGTATTCATTATTCTCAATTTCAAATGCAGGCTGGTGTAACAGGAATTAATATGATTCGAATTTATAACCCTACAAAAAACGCCAAAGAACACGATCCAGATGCAATATTTATTAAAAAATGGATTCCTAATCTAAAGAAAATTCCAGTTCCATTAATATTTGAACCATGGAAGTTAAACGAAATAGATCAAGAAATGTTTGAATGTAAAATAGGTTTTGATTACCCTGAACCAATTATAGATATAAGAAAAACATATAAATATGCATCTTCAAAATTGTGGAGCATTAAATATGATAATGAAGTAAAGACAGAATCAATTAGAATTCTAAAAAAACATACTAATTCAGATAGAACAGCTTTTGATAAATAAAAAGTAGCCCCACTAGGAATCGAACCTAGATCTAAAGTTTAGGAAACTTTTGTTCTATCCATTAAACTATGGGGCTAGACATATTCATGATTAATGATATCAATCAAATAACTTTTTACTTTATCGGATGTAAAAGAATATTTAATAGCTTCTAAATTACACTGTTTAAAATCTTTAGTAGACCAATTAAATTTATTTGAAATGATTTTATATTCCTTTGTTAGATTGGTGTCAGAAATAGTTCTACCGTCAGTATTTATACTTAAAGAAATAGAAGAATTGTAAATATCAGATATTGGGTGATCTTCTATTTTGTTAAATGTCTTTGTTTTTATATTGCTAGAAATACAAATTTCTAAATGATAATCTTTTTCTTTTAAATAACTAATTAGCTTTTTATCTTCAAGGCATCTTACACCATGTCCTATTCTTTTTGTTTTGAGCTTCTCGATTGATTCCCATATACTTTCTGAACCTTTAGCTTCTCCAGCATGTGTAGTACAATTGATGTTATTTTCTTTTGCATAATTAAAAGCACTTACATGATTATTTAAAGAATACCCAGCCTCATCAGCTGCTAAATCAAAACCAACAACTCCATTATTCTTAAACATCTTTGCGAGTTTTACTGTTTCCATACTTTCTTGATTTGAATAATGTCTAAGAGTACATAGAATAATTCCTGCAATAATTCCAGTTCTTTTAACATTTTTTGAAACAGAATTACATACAATTCTAACTACCTCTTTGCCATTTAAACCATTTTCAAGGTGAAGTAATGGAGCAAATCTAATCTCACAATAAATTACATTATCATATTTCAATTGGTCAAAAAAATCATCAATTACAAGTTCAATATTTAACTTATTTTGCATTAAATTAATTGCATTATCTGCACATTTAATATAGTCTGATAAGGAGTTTGAACTAAAACCTGCTTGAAATTTTTTTTTAAAATTTAAATAATCTATTTCTGGATCTATTTTTTTTACGACATCATAACTTAAGCAGCAATCTAAGTGTACATGGAGTTCGATTTTTGGTAGATCTCTAAAATTCATATAATATCGATATTTATTTTTTGGTAGATCACTATGAGAAAAGATTGTTCTGATCTGATGGAAGAGATATATTTAAGTGTTTATAAGCTTTTTCTGTCACTTGCCTTCCTCTTGGTGTTCTAATAAGGAAACCTTGTTGAATAAGAAATGGCTCATATACTTCCTCCAATGTTTCAGATGTTTCAGAAACTGCAGTTGCTAATGTTGTTATACCAACTGGGCCACCTTTAAACTTCTTTATTAAAGTTGTAAGCAATTTATTATCCATTTCATCTAAACCATACTTATCAACATTAAGAGCCTCTAATGAATATTTTGTAATATCTAAGTTTATGTCTCCATCTCCCTTAATTTGAGCAAAATCTCTTACTCTTCTTAAAAGTGAATTGCTTATTCGAGGTGTTCCTCTACTTCTACTAGCAATTTCATCAGAAGCTGAGTTATGAATTTTAATATTTAAAATCTTAGCACTTCTTCTAATTATTTCAGATAATGTATTATTATCATAATATTGTAACCTATTATTAATTCCAAATCTTGCTCTCATAGGTGCTGTTAAAAGACCTGATCTGGTTGTAGCACCAATTAAAGTAAATTGATTTAAATTTATTTGAACGGATCTTGCATTAGGACCTGATTCAATCATTATGTCAATTTTATAATCTTCCATCGCTGAATATAAATATTCCTCAACCACAGGGGATAATCTATGAATCTCATCAATAAACAAAACATCTCTACTTTGTAAACTTGTTAAAAGACCAGCTAAATCACCAGGTTTATCAATTACTGGTCCAGATGAAACTTTTAACGAAACACCCAACTCATTGGCTAAGATATGTGCTAAAGTTGTTTTTCCTAGACCAGGTGGACCATGAAGTAGCGTATGATCTAAGGCCTCTTCTCTTTGATTAGCAGCTTGAACAAATATTTTTAAATTATCTAGTACTTGATTTTGACCATTAAAGTCACTAAAATTAAGTGGCCTTAAAGCTTTATCGAATTCTAAATCCTCATTAGAAAAATTATCATTAGTAGGATCAAGATTATCGTTCATAATCAAATATAGTCAAAAGTTGACTTAAGAATAATAGTAAAAAAACTGACCTAATGTTCCGTGATTTTTTCCTCTTTTGCAATTGGAGTTGACTGAGGAACAAAATCTTCATTTTTACCAGGTTTACTGTAATCATAAGCCCATCTGTAAACTTCTGGGATTTTTCCAGGCCAATTTCCATGAATATGCTCAACAGGTGCTGTCCATTCTAAAGTATTTGATTTCCATGGATTTTTTTCAGCTTTTTTTCCAAAATACATACTGTGAATAAAGTTGTACAAGAAAATAAGTTGAGCCAAGCCTGTTATTAATGCGAAAACAGTTATTAACACATTAATATCGGCTAGATCATCAAAATATGGAAATGCAGTATTAGTATAATATCTTCGAGGAAGTCCTGCCATTCCAATAAAGTGCATTGGGAAAAATATTCCATAGGCACCAATAGCAGTTATCCAAAAATGTACATAACCTAATGTTTTATTCATCATTCTTCCATACATCCTAGGATACCAATGATAAACGCCAGCAAATAAACCATAAAGTGCAGATATACCCATTACAAGGTGGAAGTGAGCAACAACAAAATATGTATCGTGAACATTAATGTCTAAAGCACTATCACCTAATATGATTCCAGTTAAGCCACCGGTAATAAAAGTAGAAACCAAACCGATTGAAAAAAGCATAGCTGGATTTAGTTGTAAATTCCCTTTCCAAAGTGTAGCTATATAATTAAATGCTTTTACAGCAGACGGAATAGCAATTAGAAGTGTGGTAAATGTAAATACAGATCCTAAAAATGGATTCATACCTGTCACAAACATATGGTGACCCCATACTATAGTAGATAAAAATGCAATTGCTAAAATTGAGGCAACCATTGCTCGATAACCAAATATTGGTTTCCTTGAATTTGTAGCAATAATTTCAGATGTTATTCCCAATGCAGGGAGTAAAACAATATATACTTCGGGATGTCCTAAAAACCAAAATAAATGTTCAAAAAGAACAGGTGAACCTCCCTGATAATGTAAAACTTCGCCTTGAATAAAAATATCCGATAAAAAGAAAGATGTACCAAAACTTCTATCCATGATTAAAAGCAATGCAGCTGATAATAAAACTGGAAAAGAGATGACTCCAATTATTGCAGTAACAAAAAATGCCCAAATAGTCAAAGGTAATCTAAACATACTCATACCTTTTGTTCTTAAGTTTAGGACAGTAACAATATAATTTAATGAACCTATCAAAGAGGAAGCAATAAAGAACGCCATAGAAACCAGCCATAGTGTCATTCCAGTACCAGACCCGGGCTGAGCTTGAGGAAGAGCACTTAAAGGAGGATATATAGTCCAACCAGCTGCTGCAGGACCAGCTTCAACAAAAAGTGAGGCAATCATTATAACACTTGAAATAAAAAACAACCAGTAAGCTACCATATTTAAAAAACCAGAAGCCATATCTCTAGCCCCAATTTGTAAAGGAATTAATAGATTACTAAATGTTCCACTTAATCCAGCAGTTAGGACAAAAAACACCATGATTGTACCATGAATAGTCACTAATGCAAGATAAATATTAGGATCCATGACACCATCAGGAGCCCATCTGTCACCTAAAAATATTTGAAATACTGAAAATGATTCTTCAGGCCATGCTAACTGAATTCTAAATAATAAGGACATAAGTACACCGATAATACCCATGAATATTACTCCAGTAACAAAGTATTGTTTTGCAATCATTTTGTGATCTATGCTGAAGATCCATTTTGTTATAAAAGTTTCTTTGTGATGATGATGATCATCGTGATTTTCTACATTATTATTTACCGCTAATGACATATTATTAATTATTGAACAATTTCAGAAAATTTATTCTGTTTATTTAACCATTTATTAAAATCTTTTTCAGATTCTACAACAATCTTCATTTGCATATTGTAGTGTGATGATCCACATATTTTAGCACAAAGAAGTAAATAGTCAAATTGATATGGATCTAATGGCTCTTCACCTTTAGCAATCAGTTCTTGACTATTATCGTATCTAATTTTATTAATTCTATTTACTTTTTCTACTACGTCAGCATTCATTCTCATATCAGCAGTAGTAGTTGTTGGCGTAAAAGAAAATTCAGTTATCATACCAGGAACACAATTCATTTGAGCTCTAAAGTGTGGCATATAAGCTGAGTGTAATACATCCTGTGATCTGAATTTAAAAATAACTTTTCTATCAACTGGTAAATGAAACTCTTGGGTTACAACAACATCATCTAGCCCATTTGGATCTGAAGAATCTATACCTACAATATTTCTTCCGTCGAAATCATTTAAAAATCTCACATTAGCGTCCCCTAAAACATTATCATCACCTGCATATCTAGCTTTCCAGTTCCATTGAGCTGCATATAGTTCCACGACTAAAGCATCTTCATCTTCATCAAAATTCATGATATCAGACCAAGTACTCATCCCATATAAAATCAAAACAAAAAGAACAATTGCAGGTATTACAGTCCAAACTAATTCTAATTTATTATTGTGTGTGATAAATGATGCTTTTCTACCTTTAGTTCCTCTGTATTTATAAGTAAAATAGTGTAATAATGCTTGAGTAATAGTTTGAACAATAAAAATTGTAATAAATGAAATTAGTAAAAGATTGTCATAAGTATATCCGTGCTCTGATGCTGATTCTGGAAGAAGAACCTTAGTGTACGAAACAAAAGAATAGATTGTAACAATATATATAAAAGCTAGGAAAGCAAACATTAGCTTTCCATGTAAATCGTTATCCTTGTAATTAGCAACTTGAGAATTATCTTTCTTTTGACCGAGATTTGAGATTTCAAAAATTTTTACAATTTGCCATACAGATATGGAAATCAAAATTACAGTTACTAATGAAAAAATTATTGTCATCATTCTTTAAACATTAAAAAGGATAAATAAATTTTTTACTTTCCTCATTAAAAGGGTCTCCCTTTGCTTCAAGAGGAGATTTGGTTAATGCTGAGAAAACAATATATATAAATAATCCTGCAAAAAACATTACTGAGCTAATTTCAGGAATACCAATGAACCATTGATCGCCAACAGCAGAGGGCATAATCATATTAAAAACATCTATGTAGTGACCAATCAAAATAACAACACCTGCCATAACTATTATCCAGTTAATACGCTTTAAGCTACTACTAACTAATAATAAGAATGGTAAAATAAAATTAATTACGACCATTCCCCAGAAAGGAATGGTATAATCTTCAATTCTTGAAATAAAATAAACAACCTCTTCTGGAATATTAGAATACCATATTAGCATAAACTGTGAAAACCACAAGTAAGTCCAAAATACACTAAACCCAAACATAAATTTGGCTAAATCATGAAGATGATTATCATTTACGTTAGGTAAATAACCATTTGATTTCAAATAAATTGAAATTAAAGCAATAGTTGTAATTCCTGAAACTGCCATACTTGCAAAAACATACCAACCAAATAACGTGCTAAACCAATGAGGATCGATTGACATTATCCAATCCCATGACATCATTGACTCAGTAACCAAGAAAAAAACTAAAAATACAGCTGATAGTTTAAAGTTTTTTATGTGATAAATATTGTCATCAGAGCTGTCTTGTAAAAGTGAAAATTTTCTAGATAAATATCTGTAGAAATACCATCCAGATAGATAAATAACACCTCGTATTAGGAAAAAATA
>TARA_B100001093_G_scaffold24293_1_pt1 | contig 11292 bp, 8 predicted proteins | sample TARA_B100001093 | Tara Oceans TARA_B100001093 (sample SAMEA2623116) | marine metagenome | biome: marine biome (ENVO:00000447); feature: surface water layer (ENVO:00002042); material: "saline water (ENVO:00002010), including plankton (ENVO:xxxxxxxx)" | depth 5 m
TATTTTTTTTAAAAGTATTCATTAGTAATTTTTTTTTTTGTAAAATTTATAATAATTCCCGCAAGCATCGCACTACCAAACATTGAGGATCCCCCGTAACTTAAAAAAGGCAGAGTCATACCTGTTGTAGGTAGTAAACCTGTATTAACTCCAATATGGATAAAAGTTTGAAAAATTAAAAGGCTCGAAAGTCCACAAAGTGCAATTTTAATAAACTTATCATTATCTTGAAGTGCAAATTTAATAACTCTAAATGTAATGTGTAAAAAAATACAAATTATAAATATTGAAATGATTGAACCAAATTCTTCTGCAATAACAGATATTACGTAGTCCGTATGAGCTTCGGGCACATTATCTTTTAAAGTTCCTTCTCCCATGCCTTGTCCTGTTAACCCCCCTTCTTTTATTGCATCTAATGCTTTGGTAGATTGAAAACGTTCACCTTTTGATGGATCAAAGAAAACTTCTATTCTTTTAAATACGTATGAAAATTTATCAGGTAGCAGAAGTAGTAAGCTTGTAATTAAAGAAAGCGCTAAGCCAAAAAAACCAAATATATAAATTAATTTTATTCCTGAAATAAAAACTATAGCAGACCAAGACAAGACCAACAAAATAGTTTGGCCCACATCTGGTTGATTTAATAAAATTGTGCAGGGAACTATTAAACATATAAAACTTAAAAAGAAAGAAGCATTTGTAGTAACAAAATTTTCTTTAGATAATATTTGAGCAACCATCACTATAAAAAAAGGTTTCAAAAACTCTATAGGCTGAAAACGAAAAAAAAATAAATCCAACCATCGCTTTGAACCTTTTACCTCTACTCCAAAAAATAATACTAAAAATAATGTACTTAATAATATCAAAAAAATAGGAGTCAAAATTTTTTTTAAAAAATTAACTTGAATCCAGGATATAAAAATCATTAAAAATATAGAGCAAGAAGCAAATATTAAATGTTTTGAAAAAAAAAAATAATAATCTTTATTTAATCTTTCACCAGCTAAAGTTGATGTGGAAGCAAAAGAAAAAAAAACACCCAAAATAAAAAGTATTAAAAAACTGACAAATATAGTTTTATCTACTTCTCTCCAATAACTTTTAAAACTACTATATAAATTTTCTAGCATATTTTAGTGTCAATTTTTTAAAATGATTTCCTCTTTCAACAAAATTGTTGAATTGGTCGTATGAAGCACTAGCTGGACTTAAAAGAATAGTGGCTTGCTTTTGTCTTAGCAAAAATAAATCTTTTATAATATCTTGAAGTGCATTCTCTATAGTGAAAGATGGCATATATTCTAATGCTCCCCCTATTTGTTTTTTAAAATAATTTATATTTTTCCCAATAATGTATGATTTGATAATATTTTTTTTTACATTTTGAAGTTTAAATTTATCATTTATTTTAGGCATTCCTCCAACAATCCAGAAAATATTTTTATTATTTTTTAAAGCATGTTGAGTGGAGTCAAAACTGGTAGCTTTAGAGTCGTTGATAAAAGATATTCCTTGTTTGTTAAAAAAAGTTTCATTTCTATGTGGAAGTCCCTTAAAAGTATTTAGGGCTTTCAAAATAATTTTTTTTTTGATTTTTAGAATAGTTGATAATTTGTAAACAAAAGATATATTTTCTAGGTTTGGTTTGTTTAGTAAATATTTATTTTTAATTCTTTTTTTAAAACTTTTTTCTATTGCCCCTGCTGTTATTTTAATTAATATACTTCGAAAAAATTTTCTTTTAAATTGTTTGATAAGATTTTTTTTCTTTAGCAGGGCTTGATCTTGATGATCTTGATTTAAAAATATATTAAATTTTGACTCTTGATAATTTTTTATTGTCCCGTGCCAATCTAAATGATCTTTTGTGATATTTATTATTAGCGCAAATGTGGGTTTAATAAACTTCTGGTGGGACAACTGAAATGAAGAAGCCTCCACAATTACAATGGAATTTTTTTTAATTTTAAGATCTAAAATAGGCTTACCAATATTACCACCTAGTTGGGCGTCCATTTTATTTAATTTTAAAACATGTTGTATTAATTTACAGGTAGTTGATTTTCCATTAGTTCCTGTTACCACGATAGATTTATTTGGAAGTTTCTGCATATAGTATAAATCTAAATCAGTAATAATTTTTTTTTTATTTTTCATTAAAATTGATTTGAATTTTGTTTTTTTAATATTAATTCCTGGACTTATTATAATATAATCAACTTTATTTAATACGCTTCTAAAATAATCTATATTTTTTTTATTTTTTTTATTATCATCCCAAGTATAAATTCTTTGAACTTTCTTTTTTTTTAAAAATTTAATAGTAGATAATCCTGATAAACCTAGACCATAAATGGCGTAAGAATTTTCTTTAATAGATTTATTTATTTTCATTAATTATCTTAGTTTTAATGTAGCTAAACCTACTAACGCCAAAATAATTGCAATGATCCAAAATCTTATTACCACTGTGGACTCTGGCCAACCTTTTTTTTCAAAGTGGTGGTGAATGGGAGCCATACGAAAGATACGCTTACCGGTTAATTTAAAAGATGCAACTTGTATAATAACAGATAAAGTTTCGAGAACAAAAAGACCACCTATAATAGCAAGAACAATTTCATGCTTAACTATAATTGCAACTGTAGCCAATGAACCGCCTAAAGAAAGCGAGCCAGTATCTCCCATAAATATCTTTGCGGGTGGTGCATTGTACCAAAGAAAACCTAAACAGGATCCAAAAATTGCACCACAGAAAATACTAAGCTCTCCTACATTTGCGATATAAGGAATTTTCAAATATTCGGCAAAAATTATATTTCCAACTAAATAGCTTATTAGGGTAAATGATAAAGCAACAAGCATGACTGGCACAGTTGCTAAACCATCCAATCCGTCAGTAAGATTAACGGCGTTAGATGAGCCAACAATTACAAAAAGTGCAAAAGGTATAAAAAATATACCCATAAATAAAACTGCATTCTTGAAAAAAGGAAAATATAAGTTATTTAAACTCTCGTGATTAGAATATTTCATCAAAATAAAAATTGCTAAAGAACCAATAAAAAGTTGTCCTAAAAATTTTAACTTTGAATTTAATCCTCTGGAATTTTTTAATTTAATTTTTAGCAAATCATCACTAAAACCCAAAAGACCTAAACTTAATGAAACAAAAATTACAGTTAGTATGTAGATATTCGTTAAGTCTGCCCATAAAAGAGTTCCTAGAAATATACCGAGTATAATAATTAAGCCTCCCATTGTTGGTGTACCAGATTTTTTAATTATATGGTCTATCGGCCCGTCTTGTCTTATAGGTCCTGAAATTTGTTTTCGCTTAAATATCTTAATTAAAGGCTCTCCAATTAAAAAGACGATTATAAAAGAGGTGATTACTGAAAGAGCTATTCTAACTGTAATATATTTAAAAACATTCAAAAAAGAGTATTGCTCTACAAGAGAAGAAAAAAAACTATAAAGCATACTTTTCTCCAGAAATAATTTTTTCAGATAGGCTGTTTAAGCCTGTGGCATTTGAACCTTTAATCATTAAATAGTCATTTGTGTTTATTAAGCTAGAAAAAATATCGTCAAAATCATTTATATTTTGTAAAATATTTCCTTGCTTAGCTTTATAAGTTTTTTGATAAGTTTTAAAAGCATTTTTCCCATATATAAATAGTTTATCAATATCACTTTTATTAATGAAATATGACAAATTTTTATGAAAAGTGTCTGATTTTTTTCCTAACTCTAGCATGTCACCAAGTAATAAATATTTTTTTGAATTATTTTTTTTCACTTTTGAAAAATTAAGAATTGCATTTTTTACAGAGGATGGATTTGCATTATAACTTTCATCAATAAAATTAAATTTCTTTTTATATCTTTTTACAATATGTACTTTGCCTCTGCCCTCAATAGAGTTCAAAAAGCCTTTCAATTTTCTAATTTTTGATAAATCTAAATTTAAAATAGATAAAATTAGCAAACTAGATAGAATGTTTAAAATATTTAATGAATTGATGTTTTTTATCTTTAAAAAAAAACTTTTGTTAAAAATTTTTAAATGCAATAAATTATAGTTCTTGTAGGTTTTGTTGCTGACTAAATAAGCGTCACATTTTTTTATTATACCAAATGATAAAACTTTAATCTTTCTTTCCTTTGCAATTTTTAAAAAATAATTAAAATATTGATCATCTTTATTAAGAATTAAATAACCGTTATTATTTATATTCTGAATAATCTCTGACTTTGCTTTTGCAATACCATATTTGTTATCAAAGTTTTCAATATGTGCTTCTCCTATATTGGTTATTACTCCTATGTCTGGTTTAACTAAATTAGAAAGCTTTTTAATCTCTCCCAATTTACTCATGCCAATTTCAAAAACCCCATATCGTTGATCATTTTCTAAATTACATAAACTCAATGGTACTCCGAAGTGATTATTATAAGATTTTTTTGAAAAGAATGTTTTTCCGTAATTGGTTAGTAAATTACCAAGTAAAGTTTTAAAAGTTGTTTTGCCTGAACTTCCTGTCACAGCTATTATTTTTGCTTTTGAATATTCTCTTTTTTTAACAGCTAATCTATTTAAAAAATTAATTGTATCGCTGCATCTAATTAATTTGTTTTTACTAATATTTTTTATACCTTTTTTAACTACACAAAAATTTGCCTTATTTTTTAATGCTTCTTTTAAAAACAAATGGCCGTCATTATTTTTTCCTTTTATCGCAATAAAAAGGTTATTTTTTTTGACTTGTTTAGAATCGATTGAAACTCCTTCAAACTTTAAATTATCTTTTTTAATTATTTCGTAAAGAATTTTTGAGTTTACAATTTGATTAGTATTTTTTTCACTACGCACAAGTTTATTTATCTTAATTTTATTAATTATTTTTTTATCAGAAAAATTTAATACATCATTTTTATAAATTTGAGTTGTTTCATGCCCTTTGCCAGCAATAAGAATTACTCCATTTGGTTTTGAATTGATAATCGCTTTTTTTATTGCCTGTGCTCTCAAAGGTATATTGTGAATATTTTTTTTGTTTTTAAACCCTGAAATAATCATTTGTCTAATCAATTTTGGAATTTCATTTCTTGGATTATCATCGGTTACATAAATCTCTTCAGCATTTCTCTCGCTAATTCTTCCCATGATTGATCTTTTTTTCTTATCTCTTTCGCCTCCACACCCAAATACAACATCGGGTTTGACACTATAATGCTTTTGCAATGCCTTAAGTGAAGTTTCAAGTGCATTAGGTGTGTGAGCATAATCAATAAAAATTTTTGCTTTATTTGGTAAAATTTTTACTAACTCAAGTCTGCCACTTACTGTTTTAATTTTTTTTAAATTTTTAAGTGTTTTAACTAAATTCAAGCCTGAAAGTTTAGCTGCAAGAAGAGACATCAATAAATTTTTTATTTGAAATAAGCCGATTACAGGAACTTCAATTATATAGTTTTTTTTCTTATATCTAAAAGATAGTTGTTGAGAATTATTTTTAGGTATTATTGATTTTATTTCAATATCAGCATTATTTTTTCCTATTGATAATATATTTAGATTCTTTTTTTTTGAAATTGCTTTTAATTTTTTAAATTCTTTAGTTTCATTATCACTTATAATATTTTCTTTTCTTTTTAATAATCTTGAAAATAAGATCAATTTAGCTTCTAAATATTTTTTCATATTTTTATGGTAGTCAAGATGATCTTGTGAAAAATTAGTAAAAATTCCAGTTTTAAATTCTAACCCGTCTAATCTTCCTTGTAGTAAGCCATGACTCGAAGCTTCTAATATTACATGATTAATTCCTCTTTTTTTTATTTCTGAAAGTTCTCGATGTAATGAAATAATATCTAAAGTTGTAAGATTTGTTTTTTTCACTTTATTTTTTATTTTGATTCCTAATGTGCCAATAGACGCAACTGGTAATTTTTGTATAGATAGTAGCTGATGATAAAATTCTGCGACTGAACTTTTACCATTAGTTCCTGTAACGGCAATAATATTGCTAGGTTTCTTGGAATAAAATATTTTGCATGCTTGTGCTATAACTGTAGAAATATTTTTAACTCTAATAATTGGAATTATACTTGTTTTTATTTCATGTTTTTGGCTGCAAATTACTACTTTTGCACCTTTTGAAGCTGCGTCTAAAATATATCTTACTCCATTAAATTTTGCTCCCTTTACCGCAAAAAATAAATAATTTTTCTTAATTTGTCTGCTGTCTTGTGACAGACCTTTAATATTAATATTTTGAAGGTTTAACGGTAAATTTTTAATAATTTTTTTTAACAACATGAGTATTGTGAACCTCGTTGTTGTTTATGGCTAAAATAGGTCCAATCTTCTGTATTATTTTGCCCGTAACATAAACAGAGTTCCACCCTGCTTCATTTCTTGAAATATTTTTAATTTTTGCCCCTCGGTAATTGTAGATAATATGAGGTGCAGCTTTAGGATCATCTAAAATAATAAGAAGTACGTATTTTGGCTGATCTGTTGGAAAAATAGAAATAAAAGTATTAACGTTTTTATTGCTATCTGTGTAGCTTTTAGCAGTACCAGTTTTACCGCCAACATCATAACCAAATATATCTGCAAAACTTCCAGTGCCTTCTTTGTCTGTTACTACTTTACGTAAAATCTTATTAATTTGATCGCTGGTATTCTTAGATACGATAGATAGTTTGTTTTCAGTGTTTAAATTTTTTTTTAATTTTAGTGTAGGATTAATAATATAGCCGCCATTTGTTAGAGATGCGTAAGCTGCTGCAGCTTGTAAAGGTGTGGTTGTGATGCCGTGACCAAAAGAAACAGTTTCTAATTTGCATTTTTCCCAATTAAAATTTAAGGGCTTACCAATTTCTTCTAATTCAAAATTTATAGTTTTCAAAAGACCGAGTTTTTCAAGAAAGTTTTTTAATTTTTTTTCACCAACTTTTCTACCAATCATTAGAGAACCTATATTGGAAGATCTAATTAAGATATCTTCCGCACTTAAAGCATCGGGAAACTCGTGTATATCACGAATAGGATATTTAGAGCATTTTATTTCATTGGGTATATTTTCAATGATTGTTTCGGGTGATAAAATATTTTCTTCAATAGCAAGCGCAAGCGTAAAAGTTTTAAATACAGAACCAAGTTCAAAAACGGCCTTTGTGATTTGATTCATGTATCTTATATCACTAAGATCATTACGAAGATTTACGTTATAGCTAGGTAAAGAAACGAGAGATAATACCTGCCCACTTCTGACGTCCATTAATAAACCGCCTGCAGCATTTGCGTTAAAATTATGCATTGCTTTTTTTAGTTCATTTTTAATTAAAAATTGAATATTTGTATCCACTGTTAGAAATAAAGGTTTGTTCGTTTTATTGCTCCTTAACTCTTTATCAAAATATTTCTCAATCCCAGAAATTCCATAATTATCGTCATCAATTTGTCCTAGTATATGACCAAATAATTGGCCGTGCGGATAAGCCCGGCTCTGAAACGGTTCAATAATTATTCCTTTCTCTCCCAAGGACCATAATTTATACCTCTCTTCTTCCGTTAGTCTTTTTTTTAGGTAAAAAAATTTTTTCTTATCAAGATTTTTTTTTAATTCCAATATGGAAGTTTCAGGGAAATTTAATTTAATTTTTATAATTAAGTTTTCTTTATTTTTAATTAGGCTTGGCTTAATTGCTGCACGATAAGTATTGATATTTCTTGCAATCAGTTCGCCATTTCTATCAACTATATCTCTTCTGAGAGTCAAAGAATTTTGATTAGCTTCTTTATATTCATTTAAATTAGATGATTGGATTGAAATAGAAAAAATAGAGATAGAAAAAATAAGTATTAAAGAAAAAAAAACTGAAAATAAAACATAAAGCCTTTCGTCTGAAATTTTTGATTTATTTGTAATTTTTTGTCTCTGGCTAGTTTCAAGAAAATTCTCAAAAAAGAAAGATTTTTGATTTTGATGAGTAAAATTTTTATTTTTATTTTTTTTCATTAATTAAAATTTTTGTGATTTTTTTTTGTTCACTTATGAAGTTATCTAAATTCATATAAATCTGGGAAAGGTTTAAATTTTTATAATCGATATCTATATTTTTATTAACTTTGTCCTTTAAAATTTCAGGTGAGGATAAATATTGAAATTCTAAATATGCCTCTGAAAAATTTGTTTCTAAAACTTTAATTTGTGTTTTGTGAGTTTGAATTTTTTTTTCAATTAATCTTGTTTCATTTTTTATTATAGGAATGGCTATAAAAAATGAAACATAGATTAAAAGTATAATTAATTTTTTCCTATTAAATTGCAACATTTTCAATATCTAAATACCTTTTAAATTTTTCTATAAATTCTTGTGGATAATTAAAAGACTGCTCAGTTCTAATTGCATATCTTAACTTTGCCGATCTTGATGCAGGATTTCTGATTATCTCCTTCTCACTTGGTGTTAAAAAATTATTTTTGTATTTTTCAAAAAATGAATTCTTATAATTGTTTTGGCTAGGCATGTATCTTGATGGATTTGATTTGCTTGATGAGTAATTGGTAAAATAATATTTAATAATTTTATCTTCAATAGAATGAAAGCTTATTATAATTATTTTTCCTCCCTGCTTAATAAATTGTGTTGCTTTAATTAAGCCCCCTATTAATTCTGTAGTTTCTTTGTTTACAAATATTCTAAGAGCCTGGAATGTTTTTGTGCAAACATTGATTTTTTTATTGTAATTTTTTTTTTTACTTGATTCTATAATTCTTACTAGCTCAACAACTGTATCAATTTTTTTAATCTGTCTTGCTTTAATTATATTCTTTACAATTTTATTGGCTTCTTGTTCTTCTCCAAGAATTTTAATAACTAATTTAAGGTTTTTTTCATCTAACGTGTTAATTACTTCTTCTGCAGATACATCTGAAAGACCCATTTGCATATCAATTTTATCAGTGGCATTAAAAGAAAAACCTCTGCTGTAATCTTGTAATTGAAGAGTAGATAAACCTAAGTCAAAAATAACGACATCAGGTTTGTTTTCATCGCTTATGATTTTGTCTAAATTACTAAATTTTTCATTATAAAATTTAAATTGGCTTGATGATTTAATATTTAATGACTCAGCTCTTTTAATTGCAGATTTATCTCTATCAAGAGCAATGACTTTAATATTAGGAAACTTCAATAATTCTTTTGAAAAGCTACCTCCACCAAAAGTACAATCAATAACTAATTGTTCTTTTTTTGGATTATTACATATCTGAATGACTTCTTCTAACATCACTGGAAAATGTTTCTTTTCTAGGGATGAAACAGAAATATTCATATTTTTTTTTTCTTTTCATTAAAATTTTTGTCTTCTTAAGAACGCAGGTATTTCAAAATCATCTTCTTGATTTTTCTTTTCATCAAAAAGTTTTTGCTCTTCTGAAATTGAAGAATTGTTATCTTCTTCTAGGGTTGTTTCCTCTGAGAAAAGTTTTGGAGTATACTCTTCCTCTAAAGTTAAAGGAGTTTCATTTTCTGAGGTAACTTGCTCTATACTATCAACTTCAAATAAACTTTCTTCAGAAGAAATGAGGCCTTCGCTTTCAGAAAAAGCTTCTTCTTTAGTCTCGTTAAGATTTAAAGATGTTTCATTCTGAACTACAGTTTCCTGTTCAGCTTCAAACGATTGTTGAGGCTCTGTAATTGATTCAAATTGATCTTCTAGTTTTAAAGCAGTTGCTCCCACAGATGCATTGTATGAGTTGTTAGGAGTTGTGTTTCCTTTAGTCGAAAATAGTCCGTCTGAATAACCGCTGTTTCTATTTTGAATACGATTAACCATATTTACGACCCCATTAGTGCTAGCAACTTGGCCATCTAAAGCAGTGGCAACTATAGACACTCTCATTTTTCCATTAAGAGAATCATCTTTGATTGCTCCAAAAATGAGTTCAGCCTCTGGATCAACTTCTGCTCTTATTTTGTTTACAGCCTGATCAACTTCAAAAAGTGTTATGTCTTTTCCACCAGTAATATTGACAAGTAGACCTTTGGCTCCTTTAAGAGAGTAGTCGTCAATTAACGGATTATTCAAAGCCATATCCGTTGCAGTTAAAGCTCTATTCTCTCCCTCTGCTTCTCCAGTTCCCATCATGGCTTTACCCATTGAGCTCATAACAGTTTCAACATCAGCGAAATCTAAATTGATAATTCCTGGCTTAACCATAAGATCAGTAATGCTTTGAACTCCAAATTTCAAAACATCATTAGACAAATGAAATGAATCTTCAAAAGTAGTAGTTTCACTCGCAACTTTAAAAAGATTTTGATTTGGAACAATTATTGAAGTATCCAAATGTTGTTTTAACGCATTCATTCCTTCTATAGCTCTTCTCATTCTCTTCGGGCCTTCATATGAAAAAGGAAGTGTTACTACACCAACAGTTAAAATATTTAATTCCCTAGCTGCTTTAGCAATTACACTTGAGGCTCCAGTTCCAGTACCGCCGCCCATTCCAGCGGTAATAAAGACCATGTTGGCGCCTTGTAAAAAATTTATAATTTCATTTAAAGATTCATCTGCTGCTGCCTGACCAATATCAAGTTTTGCTCCAGCTCCTAAACCTTTCGTAAGATCTGTTCCTATTTGAATTCTTGCGCCAGCTTTGCTCATTTTTAAATCTTGAGCATCAGTATTAACTGCTACAAATTCTACGCCTTGAAGTCCTGATTCTATCATTGCGTTAATTGCATTCCCTCCTGCGCCACCAACACCTAAAACTAAAATTCTTGGCTTTAATTCTTTTAGTTCTCCTCCGCCTATTCTTATAGTCATTTTTTCTCCCCTGTTAGATTGTTATCCCATTTTAAACTTGATCTATTTTGATATGCCTTCTTTCGCGCGACTACTTTAAATTTGTTAAAGGTTTTGGGTTCCCAAATCTGAAAAGTTTTTCCTAATCCAACAAATAAAATATTATTCTTAATTTTGGCATGGTTTAATAATTTTTCTGAAATCAAAACTCTACCCTCGCTATCAAATTGTAAGCTCACACTTTCAGATAAAACTGAAGTTGCAAAAAAATCTCTTTTTTCTTCAAACGGGTTTAGTGAATCTATTGTGCTTGAAAGTTTTTCTATTCTATCTTGAGAACACGCTTCTAAAGCGTCATGATTAAAAGAGGGGTAAGTTATAAATCCGTTATAACCCAACGAACTTAAGTGAGATCTAAAGCTAGCAGGCACTGAAACCCTCCCTTTTTTGTCTAA
>TARA_B100001093_G_scaffold48995_2_pt1 | contig 11286 bp, 20 predicted proteins | sample TARA_B100001093 | Tara Oceans TARA_B100001093 (sample SAMEA2623116) | marine metagenome | biome: marine biome (ENVO:00000447); feature: surface water layer (ENVO:00002042); material: "saline water (ENVO:00002010), including plankton (ENVO:xxxxxxxx)" | depth 5 m
ACTTGCCTTTAAATGTTTTTGGATTCATTTGAGTCTTTAAGATCATTTCGTTCTTTTCATTTATTTCTATTGCGCTTCTATCATAATAGCAATATGTTTTGTCAGGGTGATATGTTCCCCATTTTTCTCTTGGACGCCATTTATATCCGCCCCATTGTATATGTGCCATTTTATTTTATTTAAATTTATCCTTTACTCTTTCTGAAATTGGAATTGCATCTCCCATCTCATCAATTCTCACAAACTTTATATTTGTCTGTAAAATAATATTTTGTTTGCCATTATATACATTATGGCTTCTGGCTTCTAAATATAAATCTATAGAAGTTGTTCCAATACTATCTATCTTTGCATACATCTTTAAAAGTTGACCTTCCTTTGCTGGCTTTGTAAAAACACATTTATCAATACATTTTGTCACCATTCTCGGAGTATCACACATTTCTGCTGCAAAACTTGCTGCGGCTGCATCTAGCCAAGCCAGAAGTTTCCCTCCAAACAAGTTTCCATGAAAGCCTAAATCTGATTTTTTTATTGGGTGTGTACTAACTAACTGCATTTACTATCTTTTGGCAACGTTCATATTCTTCTTCATTTTCGTAATGTTTTAATATTACGTCTCTATCTGTATGGTCAACCGGTAACCAAAACTCTTCGCCTAAATCATCATAGTCTATTTCACCCATGTATAATCTATAAGCATTATCATATGATTGATCTATTTCAAGCTTAGTATCTTGTCTCATTTCTAATTACATTTAGGTATTCATGTGCAACTGCAAAAACAGCGTCCATTGTAAAAAGAGGTTGATTCACCTTTGAATAAGAATCGTTTGCTTTTACTTTATTTATTTTATACCATTCTTTATAGGAATTTGAATCTAGACCTGTGGCATTCACAAATGCCTGGTCTAATCTTAGTCTTCTAAGGAATGTATAATGGTTCCATCTTCCAGTTTCTATATACTTTTCTACTGCGTCTTTAGCGACCACTAATCCACATTGTTCTTTAGTCTTAAATTCTTTTATTGCTTGTAGCTTTTGCCCTTTTCTAACAAGAACTTCTAAACCTGTAACCCACGAAGGTCTATAATTTTCATCTAAGAATTTCTTAATATCGATGTCAGTAGGATGGCCGCATTCTCCCATCTTTACATTCTCTTTAGATTTACTAATATGTTTACCTCTAGGTAAAATTAAACTGATATTCTTAGACTTTTTCTTTTTCATTTTTCGTCGTCTATGTCTATTATTTCTGACTTCTCTAAACACTCTTCAACTGATGCATCTGACATATCTAAAACTTCTCTTAAATAATCTGCCACTTTTCTACAAGTTTCTTCTTGTGCACTCTTAATCATTGTTTCAAGTTGTCCATCTCTATAACTGTCTTTATAAAAATCTGCATCTTCAAGCCAATCTATAAAAAGCCTAAGTCTATTTTCTAAATTTTTCATCCTCTTATTTCTTTAAGTTCTTTTTGTACTTTATTCCAATAATGTTGAGTCTTAATTCTTTTCCAACCTTTAGGACCTCCATTCCAACATCTTGCAATTACTTCATCACTATCATCTTTGTGGTGAAAGTTTTTCCATATATAAAACATTTCAATAGATTTTTCTCTACTAAAACGATCTTTCTTTTTATAACGGACTTTAGAATCTTGAATTTTTAAGATTCTATTAATTTCTCTAACCATAATTGGTCTTATTTGAAGTACACCAACGGATGGGCTGCCTAAATGTAAGTCTCCTAAACAATTTGAGTCTCCTCTACTTTCTACATTTATTAATGCATGTATTAGAGTAGAATCTACAACAGTAACTGTATCTACTACTTCAACTGTGTTTTCATCTAAATGGACTTCTTCTTTTTTATCTTCATTTACGAATGTACCTGCAAAAAAAGCAAACGGAACTAAAAGTGCACTTATTCTTGGAATTGTTATTGATTGTAAAATCATTTAATTTGATTTAGTTTATAATGGTATTTTAATAAAAGTTTTCTAAGGTGTTTATTTACTGTACCTTCTTCTATAACTTGCTTGACTAATTGATCGTGAAGTTCTTTAATTCTAGCTTCTAAATATTTTTTATGTGTTTTTTTTCTAGAGCGAACTAAATTTTTCATGTTTTTTATTTTTTAATTATTTCATTGTCTTCATGAATCATCCATTCACAGTTATTTGGTCTATATCCTTCTTTAATTAACCATTCTTCCCATGAGTCTTCTGTTATTTCATCAGTGTCTACGTTGACATGTTGATAAACCTTTCCGTCGTTAAAATTTAATATAGTTATTGTCATTTTTCATTAGATTCTAAAAATATCCATAATAATAAATAGGGAAGTCCTGTACCTCCTATAAATACAAATAAGCATCTCCAAACAATTGCTGGAATGTCTGTCCAATCCTCTAAACCGGCACATACTCCACCTATCCATCCTTTATCTTCGTTTCTTTTTAATTTTTTCATATTATATAAAATCTACTCTACCGTTTTCGTAAACAGCTTTAATTACTGGAAACCTTAGTGAATGTGTTCCATTTTGATTTGTAGTTTCTTCAAAGTATTGTACAGTTATAGTCTTACCTAATATTTTATTAGGATTTTCAAAATAGTTTCTTTTTTCTTCAAGACTAAAGCCGCTTCCAACTTGCACTTTATTTCCTTTATGTTCTATAATAACATTTTTCAACATCATTTCATCGACTTCTTTACCATCTACAATTACTCTATTAATTGCATTTTCAATGTCAACTACAACATACTCCTCATCGTGCATTTTTTTAACCTTTAAAATATCTTGACTTCTTTTACCTTTATAAACATCATCCTTTCTTAACATTAAACCTTCCCAACCTTCTTTAGCTGCAATTGTCATTTGTTCATTTACCATCTCTTCGCCTGTAGTTAAATATTGTTGTAGATATTTAACGTATTTTAAACTTGTATCTGCAAGAATCATTTCAAGAGTCTGTAGTCTAGTGTACAATATTTCTTTTGATAGTTTATTTGAAAAATCCTCAGCTGTAATTAAATCAAAAACTTGAAATAGAGGTTTTTCGATTGTGTGATCTTTTCTTTTAATTTCTTTAATAATAGATTGAAAATCCTCGTCTCCTTTTTCATCTACAATACAGATTTCACCATCCATTACTACATTTTGTAAATCTAAATTTTGCAATTCTTCTTTAACTTTGTTTAAAGTTGTAAATGGCTTACCGCTTCTTGAGTAAAGGCTAACTTCTCCCCATTCATTGAAAAATGCAAGACATCTTACCCCGTCTAATTTTCTACTAAGATACCAATCGCTCTCTATAAAATCTACTTTCTTTTTGGTTTTCTCATCATATGCAGATGCTAATGCAACATCAAACGTTGGCACGCAGCCTGGAATTACTTTATTAATCATAGATGCTGTAGATCTTGTTTTAAGATTTCTATCTATTATGTTATAAATAAGCTCAGCATATTCTTGATTATTACTAATAAAGCCATTAACTTCTGCGATTGCAGCGTGACCAGTGACTTCTCTATTATCTAATCTATTTAAAAGATAAAAAATATCATTGTCACAATGAGAGTTCACCAGGTCACTTCTCTTCTTTAGATTTTTTGAAGTAACGTAATATTGTTTATAGGGTGAATATACAAACCTGAGCATTCTAACGACCTCGTGGTCATCCTTAAACTGCTTTAGTACATTTAATTTATCAGTGTTTGAATTTGAAGAGTTACTTTGCTCTACGAATTGTTTTAATTTGTCTAACATATTATTGATTTTAAGATTCTTACTATTAGCCAAAATATTATTAAGAATAAAATGGCTTGAATTGGATGCATTATTAAAAATAACATACCTTTAAAAAATAATTTTATAAAAGATATTGTAATTAAAGCGCTAGTTCCAATTAAAACTATGGCTAATATAATATATGTGGCTTTTGTCATTTTTTTTTAAGTTTTAATTATAATACTAATATAACTATAATCTTTGACCCGTGAAAATTTTTAGGCAACTTTTTTCAATAATTTTTTAGTTGTATAATTTAAAATCTTTTCAAGTCTTTCTTCTCTTGTACGAAGCATAATTCTTTCTCTAGCTTGCCAAGTATAAGTATCTTTAGTTACTGGACTTTTCCAAGAAGCTGGATAAGTTTTAGTTGGGTTTAGTTGCCAACAAGTATCTTGTAGCTTTTTATTATCTGAACTCCTAGTCCAATATACTATTTTTCTAACATAACCAGTAGAATATTCTGCAACTGTTTCTCCAGTCTTTAGCTTCCACATTGAAGTACCGTTTTTCTTTTGGGTTTTAGAAGAAATGTTTTTTGCACCTAAGGTTCCTAAAACTTCTTCAAATAGTTTTTCTTTATTTGTCATTTTTTTCAAGTGTTAATTTATGATTAATTAATTTTTTCATTGTCATTGCGGCTCTATGAACCCAATATCTATTGTGCATCATTTTAGACTCTCCCATGTAGTCCATTTTGTCGTCTAATTGACCTATTATTTTATTCCAATTCATTTTATTTTATTTTTAAATATTTTAATAATTCTTTTTTCTCTTCTAAGAAGACTTTTGCAAATTTAGGGTCTTTTTTTAAAATAGACTCTGAGTTATGCTCAATGTCAACTAATTTTATTTTTTTAGCGTCATCGCTAACATAATATAATCTAAGAGCTTCTAATCCTTTTCTTGATTTTCTATTCATGTTAGGAAAATCTTCGTGAGTAAAAACGTCAGTTAATTCTACAACTAATGATAATACCCTTTCAGCCATTTCAACACTATAAACTGTGTGTAAAAATGTTCTCATTTCTAAATGAGTAACTTTAGTATCTTCTAAGACATCATGTAATAATGCAGCTGCAGTCATTTGTTCGTCAACATGCTTGTGATTAACTCTTTTTGCAACTTCAATTGGATGAGTAATATAGTCTTCGTCGCTGTATTTTCTCTTTTGCCCTTCATGAGCACCTGTTGCAAATTTTAAGATTCTGGTTAGTGATTGATTTATAAATTCTTCTTTCATGTTTAAGTTTTAATTATAATACTAATATAACTATAATCTTTGACATAAAAAAATCTAGAGGCAACTTTTTTCAAAAAGTTATGAACAATTTACTTTTCTTCTTCTTTTTTAAACAATTCTTCCCATTCATCCATAGTATAGTTTAACATTCTACGAATTCTTGTTCTTTCTGTTTCACAGCCTCTTAGCCAGCCCATTAGATAAGTAGCTGCGATAATTCCAAGAATAGCAATTAAATCTCCCACTATAAACCTAATTCATTCATTTCGTCAATATCAATACCATGAGTATCAAACCACCATTCTTTATCTTTATCCTGATGCTTTTCCTTAAGCCTAAGATACCTAAGTTTCGTTTTTTCTTGTCTTTCAACTTCTTTCTTAAAAAATTCATGGTCCATATAACCGTTATTATTATATAAGATTCTAAGAAGTTTACGAAGCACATAACCTTGTTTTTGTGGACCTGGCTTATAACCTGAATCTATAATTTTTAAAATAGTTTCTTCAAGTGTCTCGTTTGCACTCTTTATTTTTGTACCATTAACTATAGCATCAAGTCGTTCAAGGCCAAACCCGACATCTATAAAGTCTCCTGAGGTGTTTACGATGTTGCCTATTTCTATACCATTGTGATAAAATTCTGTGCAATAGCCTCCCATTTCTCCATCACTCCAAACACATTCATCATCTAACTTTGTAGGGGTTTTATAAAGGTCATACATCCATTTCCAATTATCAAATTTATCGGAATGAATTGTTGCACAGTCAACATGGATACCGAGCTCTTGTTGCACAAAACCCATCCAAAATTCAACGGCCTTGTTAACTGTCATCTCACCAAAACTAAAAAGACCTAACATATTAAAATATAATAAGTGACTTCCATCTCCTATTTCGTCAATATCTTGTAGTCTCAAACAAGATTGAACATTTGCTACTGTTGTACCATCTGGATTTTTAAAACGTTCTTTGAATTGCTGCATACCAGCTGGACAGAAAAGCGTTGTATCATCATAAGGTCTTACATGATTATCCATTTGAAATTGAATGTCGTGTTTTTCACAATATGCAATATACTTTTCTAAAACATTCATTATCTACCTTGCCTTCTATATGCTTTTTTGTAATTCCTAGAGTTTTTATTATTAGAAGCTTTTTTAGAGTGTTGACCCTTTCTTCTTCTTTTTACTCCATCTAAATTACCATTACCTTGCGCTTTTTGTTTTGACATGCTTTATATATTTAACTTATTTTAGTTACTTTAATCTCTGTATTTTTAATATGTTGATTAAGAGCCTTACCTTGTGATTCGGCCATTGAAAACTTTTCATAAATCTCTTTATCTACATTTTCATACATATAAATCGCGCCTGAATTAAAGGTTATGATGAGTTGATTTTTTTTAAAATTGTATTCTGAAACTTTAATTGTACTTGATTCGTAAAAAACTGATTCTGATTTTTTCATACAATTTATATAGTAAAAGTCTAGATTGTTTAAATTATGCTTGAGTCTACCTGTACAACTGCATCTCCTGAAACTAAAATACTCTGTAGTCTTTTAATCTCTGCAACAATATCTTCACTATTAGATACTCCACCTGCAGCGGCTGGAGCAGCAGGTGCAGAAGAACCTGAACCTATTACAGAATCTATTGCATTTCCAACAGCATTTGAAGCCCTTGTTATAAAACCTTGTTGACTTGCTCTTGCATCTTCAACAGTACCTCCAAAGTCTGCTATCATTAATGCTAATTTTTCAACTGCCTCAATTAAATCATCACCTAGTGCTTCAATTGCATCTTCTCCTCCTTGTTCAGAAAGATATGCGAGCGCCTTAAACATATCCGTAGTTGCTTCAATAGCTTCAATATTAAAATTTTGACTTGCATCTCCTATTTTTACATAAGATTCAGCTATACTTTCTATATCTGATCTAACATTGCTTAAATCTAATTCTTGTATTTTTTCAAGGAATGAATACATCATTGGGAAATGGGCAGTATTTACCTTTCCCATTTTTTCAACAGCTCTAGCTACTTTTGCCATAGCGTCTCCTATGCCGTTTGCTTTAAAATCAGATGCTTCTTCTATTAAATCTTCAATATCGCCTAAATCATCATACTTATCCATTATTTTAGTAGAATCGGCAATAAGTTTTATTGCTCTTGCGGATTTATCAATATTTGGAGGAAGTGATCCTAAAGATTTAAAGAATTTTCCTAAATTAGATATTGCTAAGCTTTCCCTTCCAAATTTCATCATAATTTCGACACCTTCTTCCTCATCTTGAAATGCATCAAATAGCCATTCTATTCCAGTAGCCACAGTTCTTACAGCTCTTCCATCTACTTTTGCTAAATCTTGTAAAGAAACTGCAAATTCTCTTAAAAAGTTATTAATTTCTTTAGGAGCTTCTTTTGCATTCTCATTAAAGGTTTTCATACCATCGACTATAGTTCCAAGAACTGGACCCATTTCTTGTGCAATGCTTAATCCTCTAGCAGCATCTCCTTGACTCATCCAATCTTTATATGATTTACCTACATTCGCAAATCCATCAATTAAGACTTTAACTAATTTCATTACATTTTCTCCGACTTTTTGTAATGCATTGCCTTTAGTTAAGTCTATTATTTCTGTTACTTTTGTTGGTTTATTAGGGTCTCCATAAACGTTAAACTTTAAACCTGCCATATCTTTCATACCTCTTGCTATTCCTCCAATAGCTCCTCCTAATCCTTGTACCATTGAAATACCTGCGGCTACTGGGTCTTTGCTACCTAAACTTTTAATAGATTCCCATAGTGATTGTTCACCTTTGTCATATTTTTTACCTATATTTCCAAAGGCTCCACTTAAAGTTTCTACCATATCTGCAACGTTTAATGTAATTTTACCCATTGCCTCTTTATCCAATGTTATAATCTCTTTAACACTTCCATCGGGATTGTATGTTGGAAATTCTAACCTAGACATCATAGCCATTCCAAATGCAATACTACTAAGAGCATTACCCATTCCCATTACACTTTGAATTCCTTTATAAACATTTCCTCCACCAAGTCCAAATAAACCTGCTCCGCCATGTTTTTCACCTATACCAGCAAACACTGTAGCTAAAGTTTCAACTAAATTAGTTAATTGTCCAGGAAAAACATCATAATTAATAGACAATCCTTGGAATTTTTCAACTCCTTTTCCTATTACAACAAGTGCTGCACCAGCAACCAACATTGCAGCAGCACCTATTCCTATTGCGCCTGCTCTAATTGGGTCCCACATAAATGAATAACCAATTGATGTCATTAACATTTCTAAATTACTAATTGATCTTCCTCCACCAAAACCAAGGAAGGATTCAGTTACTTGACCAGAAGGTGCTATCATTTTTTTCCATGCTCCTCCTGCAAAAACTTTTGAAAATGAGTTTACACCTTCTGCTATTACAATTAGCGCAGCTCCTGCTAATAACATTGCTCCAGCACCTATTGCAATCATTGGCGCAATAAGTCCGGCGCCTGCCATTGCTAAACCAAGTCCTACTACAGTAACTCCGATTTGTGCTAAAAATTCCCATGGACTTTCAATACTAGTTATTGCATCAGCAAACATTTTAACCCCATATCCAAGTGCTATTAACGCAATACCTACCACAATAAAGGCTAACGCTCCCATTACTATTTGTTTTGCACCTTTTCCTGCCATTTTAAAAGCATACGACAATCCGACAACTGCAAGACCAACAGCTAATGACCCAAGCATTACTAAAGGAGATACAAGTCCAATTAATGCAAGTATTGCCATACTTGGAAGTAGTATTAATAAAGTTGCACCTATTAATAAACTGTGTATTAATGCACTTTTAAATGTTTTACGTCTTCTTTTATCTCCTAATTGTTTAAAGGCTGGTATGATGAAAAAGTTAAGTTGAAACCAAAATGCAATTGCACCTATCACGCCTATTATTAAAAATGGAGTAGCTATTGCCATTCTTATACCAAAACCTAATACTCTTTTTCCAAGTCTTTTAACATTATTGATTGCTAACACTAAATTTGATTTTTTACCCATTATTACCCTATCAAACCAATTTAGTGCAGGGGCTCCGCTACTTGCTCCTAAAACATTAAGACCTTGTTTAAGTATTGTCATAGTTAACCAAAATGCTAATGCACCTATAAGGATTACAGGGGATAATGCGGCGAATGCGACTAACGTCAATCCTAAGTGCATAATATTCTCTGCAATAACTCCAATTTGGTCTTCAATAAAGACTCCAAATACATTTGATAAGAAGTCGCCTCCCATTGCCATCTTAATTAGCTTCATTGAAAAGAAGAAAGCTAAAGCACCTATAAGGATTGGAGCTGACATTGCAGCAAACACTGCCATGCTATGGCCAAAATGTAAAATAGAGTCTGCAAGCCTTCCTAAAACTAAAGACCGGGTTAACATTTCTTGTGTTACCTCTTCACTAAGATCTTCTAGTAATGTTTTCCTTAACTGTGTAAAAACTCCAAAGAATTTTTCAACGTCATTTGGTTTAGCAGCAGCTATTAATGCGATTGCACCTGCCATTCTTTTACTTGCAAGAGCAAGGCCTTCAATAGCGGCAAGAGCTTCTTTACTTACTTTACCATCTGAAACAAATCCTCCTGTTGATATTTCAGAAGTAACGACTAGTCTTTCAAGTAAACTATATAAAGCACCGCCAGGATTTACGGACTTAGCCATAGCATCCTGGGCCTCATAACTTAATTTTTCAAATGGAGATTTAAAAGCTGCCAATACATTAAATTCTTTTTTTTATATATCTATATTTTAGGCATAGATATGTTAGGCATCTTAGGTGCTTTAAAGTTTTTAGCCATTGAGCTAGGATTCATTCCTTTCTTATATTTACCCATCTTTTCTTCTGCCCCTTCTTGTTGGTCTTTCTCAGCTTTATTTTTCTTATCTAAATGTTCTTTTAAATTTTGAACATAGTAATAATACTCATAATAGTCGAGATTGTCGATCTCGGAGGGCTGGAGGCGTAAATGTATGCCCAGATAAAATTTAGTCTTAAAGAAGTTCTCCAGCGAGATCCGAAATAATGAAAAGACTTTTGATTCCACCTGGGAAGTCGAGAGGGAGCGTTACTGTCTCTCCGTCGACATCCACTTCCATTTCAGGTTGTGCTCCTATTTTCATTTTTTCAGCTAATCTGTAAGAAACCATGTATTTTTTCTCGTTCCATCCTTGAAATGCAACTTCTTGATTAAATACTTCTTTAGTGTTAAATCCTCTCCAGTCTAATTGAATATATGGTAAGATTTGTATAAATGATTGATCCCATCTTTTCTTTTGTTCTTGTTGTTCTTTAATATATTTAGTAACAACTTCCATAACGCCAACAGATGGTGGTCTCATTAATATTTCTCCAGAAGAACGAGTTTGAATTCTAAAACATCTTGCAACTGCATCGTAATATTTTTCAATTTCTTCAGGTACTTCAGTTCCAGTAAGATTTCTTGTAGCTAATTCAACATCTTCAGTTACTCCATAACTATTTTCAGCCTTTAACATTAATTTGTTTTCAGCTTCTGGAAATGTAAGGTCTCTAATTGCTAAAATAACCGCAATTCTATCTTCTTCTAAAAGATCTTTATAAGATAGCTTTTTACCAGGTGCTTCAATTCTAGCACATGATTTAACTATTCCATTTAATTTATCTTCGATGTCAAAAATACTATTTTCATCCATTGTTGAAAAATGTCTAATTTCAGCAACCTTTGCTGATCTAATAGTTATTTTAGTATCTACTGGATAAAAGCGTCCTTTTGAAAAAAGAGTATTCATGTCCATGTCGTGGTAACCTAAATGAAAATCTGCCTTATCCGCAGCTTCAGGATTGAATTTAGCCATATTGACTTTTCCTAATCCTTCTTTGTTTATAGTCTCTTCAATAGGATCGACATTTTCTACGTTATCTTTTGTAGATTCTTGAGAATCATCCTTAAATGCTCCTCCTTCTTGTTCTTTCTTATTTAAGAACTCGTTTAAATCTTTGTTTTCTTCACTCATATTAGTGTGTTTATTAAATTATATAAATTATTTTTTATTTGTTTCAGAATTTTTTTTAATCTCATTTTGTATTAATTCTCTTACAAATGCGCTAACAGATTTAGGCCTTTGCTTTTCCTTAATGGCACGACTTAATATAATGTGATTTAATTCTTCAAATTCAGGTTCTGTTAAAA
>TARA_B100001093_G_scaffold270171_1_pt1 | contig 11269 bp, 10 predicted proteins | sample TARA_B100001093 | Tara Oceans TARA_B100001093 (sample SAMEA2623116) | marine metagenome | biome: marine biome (ENVO:00000447); feature: surface water layer (ENVO:00002042); material: "saline water (ENVO:00002010), including plankton (ENVO:xxxxxxxx)" | depth 5 m
GTGCTGGGTCTCCTCCTGCAGGTTGAGAAGCAGAGCTTAACTTCATTGTATAATACATAGATCCAGCCATTAAAAACGGCAAGACGTTAATTGGAACCCCACCAAAACTAAAAAGAGTGTCCGCGGCGGAAAGATCATTAATCCATAAAAAGAAAGACTCGCCCCTGAACTCAATTGTATTTCTAAAGACCATAAAGACTGACATTAAAACCGGCATTTGGATTAATAGGGGCAGGCACCCAGCAAGGGGGTTAATTTTGTTTTCTTGAAAAAGAGCTGCCATTTTTTGCTGTTGCAGGGCAGGGTTGTTTTTATATTTTGTCTTAATTTGGTTCATAAGAGGAGAAATTTCCTGCATTTTTTTTGAAGACCTAAGCTGTTTTGCCATTAAGGGATATGTAACAAGCTTTATCAAAATAGCAAAAAGTACAACAACGACGCCATAATTAGGTATAAGCCCATAAAGTGCTATCATAATGCTATAAACAAGCCAAGAAACAGAAGAGAGCCACTGCCACCCAAGAATTTTTTCTTCAAGACCAACACCAAGGCTTTCGATATTAGCATAGTCAAGGGGGCCTAAATATAGTTTGTTTTTTTCAAGGTTTATATCTTGAGTTATGTTTATATCAACGCCAGCCCTTAGGGGGGCTGGGTATTTTAATATCTCTACAAAGTCTGATTTTTGAGGAACAAAAAATAACCCAAAATATTTTGTTCTATATCCTGCAAAGTCTGCTTGACCAACATATTTTTTTTCTTCTGAATCAATATTATTTGTGCTTGAAGAGCCAAAAAAACCGGCTGACCCAACCCTAAAAGATTCTATACTACCGGCCTGACTTGTAAGAGCCTCCATAAACATAGCATCTTGAGGTCCTTCATGTTCAGGTAGGCCACCGACCCAGGACAGGGTGTATTTTTCGTCCAAAGAAATGTCCTTTATGTTTCTCAAAGATACAAAAAGGTCAACCTCATAAGAGTCAAAGCTAAAAACTAACTCCTTTGTAATTGGCTTTCCAAGGTGTTCTGTTGCAAAAACGAAAGAAGCCCCTTGATTAGACTCTGAGAGTTCAACAGATTCGCCCGAAACTAAAGACCAGTTGTTGTCAAGAAAAACAACTTCACCAGACTGGTTAACAAAGCTTATAATAAGATTTTTTGAATTGTAGGCATCAATAAGGTTTAGTGATTCTTCTGTTTTTTTAAGATGTTTAGAGAGGGCAAAAGAAGCGATAGAACCACCACCAACGTTGTTAATTTCGGCAACGTAATTTTTACCTTTTATGGTAAAACTTTGTTCTTGAGTCTCAGTAGTTTCTGAAACAATTTTTATGTTTTTATCAGCAAGCGGCTCTGAGTATTTTTCAACCAAAGAGTTGTCTGCAACAACAACGTCTTCAGGGTTTTTTTCAGAGGGTGATAAAAATTCAAGATAGCTTGGCCACAATAGTAAAATTGCACCGATTAAAATAAAACCAGTGAGTGTTTTGCGATCCATTTTATGAAGAAACGGTAAGACGCTTACGACCTTTTTTCATACGAGAAGACAAAACCTTCTTGCCGCCAACAGTCGATTTTCTTTTCATAAAACCGTGCTTGTTTTTCCTTTTTCTGTTACTAGGTTGATAAGTTCTTTTCATAATAGTGTATTGCCGAAATATAGTCCAATAAAACTATTTGTAAAACAAATAAAAGATTGAAATAAAACCAAAAAACGCTATGCAACAACCTAAAAAAAAACGTAATGTTTTAAAACATATAAATAAAAATATGTTAATAACATGTGGATAACTTATGAATTATAAAGAAATTTGGAAAAAAACAGACGAAGACTTAAAAAGCAGCCTACCAGCACACGCCTACGAGGCATGGATAGAAACGCTTTCTCCGGTCGGCATAACGAACGAAATATTTATTGTAGAAGCACCTAATCAGTTTGCCTATGATTGGATTATTAACAACTACCAAGATATAATATCGTCTTCTTTAAAAGAAGTAGATGACTCTCTGGAGCTTAAAGTTTCTATTGCCCCACAATCAGAGCAAAACATATCTTCTGTTGAGTTAGACCAAGAAGAGCCAACCAAACAAAGCAACGCCGGAAAGAGAAACAACGTAAACCCTTCCAACGTTTTTTCTACCTTTATTGAGGGGCCTAACAATGTTTTTGCAAAAAATGCAGCGAGCAAGGTTGCAAGCGCTCCTGGATCAGCAGATTTTAATCCTCTTATAATTTATGGAGGGGTTGGACTTGGAAAAACACACCTATTACACTCAATTGCAAATGAGCTAATTGGTTCTAAAAAAGAAATGAATGTTGTTTTAGCGTCTTCTGAAAAATTTACAAACGATTTTATTGCAAGCATTCAAGAAAACAAAACGCTCGACTTTTCCAAGGTTTATAGAAAAGCTGATGTGCTCTTAATTGATGATATTCAGTTCTTTCAAGGAAAAGAGCAAACACAAGAACAGTTCTTCCACACTTTTAATGAGCTATATACCAGCGGAAAGCAAATAGTAATGACCGCAGACAGGTATCCTGGTGAAATGGTGGGCCTTCAAGACAGACTCCTTTCAAGGTTTGAGTCTGGTTTACACGCAGATATACAGCCCCCAGACTTTGAAACAAGGGTTGCTATACTATCAACTAAGGCAAAACAAAACAATATGAAAATTGAAGGAAGGCACTTAGAAAAAATCGCCTCCCACGTAAGAACAAACATTAGGGATCTTGAAAGCTGTGTTACAAAAATATTTGCTCACGCCACCCTTTCGGGTGACAAGATTAACGAAGCTTTGGTGGAATCAATTATTAGAGAAAGGCTTGGAGATCAGGGGTATGGGCAGGCCAACATGCAAGACGTGGTTAGTGGTGTGTGTAGCATTTTTTCTGTTTCTCAAGAAGAGATGGTGGGCCAATCAAGAAGGAAAAACATTGCTGAGGCCAGACAGGTGGCGGCATACTTAGCTAGAGAGGTTTTAGATATGCCATTAAGTGAAATAGGCGTACATTTAGGAGGCAGAGACCACACAACAATTATGCATGCCCACAAAAAGGTTTCAGAACTATTGAAAAATGACGATAAATTTAAAAGAAGAGTGGATATAATTTATAACGAGCTAAATCTTAGCTAAAGGAATAAAAAATGGCAAAAGGAACAGTAAACAAAGTAACGTTAATAGGCAGGCTTGGACAAGATCCAGAAATTAGATTTACGGGTGACGGAGCAGCTATAGCAAGCTTTAGCGTTGCCACTAACGAGTCTTGGAAGAGTAAAGACGGAGAAATGCAAGAAAGAACAGAGTGGACGAAGGTTACGGTTTTTGGGTCAACAGCAGAAAAATATGTTCAACCATATGTTAAAAAAGGAACATTGGTTTATATAGAGGGGTCCTTAAAAACAGATAAGTGGCAAGACAAAGAAGGAAACGAAAGATACTCCACCGGGGTGGTTGCAAACAATTATGGCGGGGTGCAAATTTTAGGCGGAGGAGAGGGCCGCATAGACTCTTCTGGTGGAATGAACCAAGAGCCAATAAAAAAAGAAAACCTAGACCAGTCTGTAGACGATGACGACCTCCCTTTTTAAAGCATGAGAGAACCTCAACCAAGGAACAAACTAATAAGGTGTGTTATTGGGGTTTTCGCGTTTTTGTTGTGTAGCGTTCTTACAAGGTTTTCCGTTGAAGGAAAAAAAAATTTACCAAAATCTGGGCCATACATCATTGCACCAAACCATATTGATGATGTTGATCCTGCCCCAATAACTGCAGCAATCATAAAGCCTATAACTTTTCTTATGGCTGAAGACCAGGCAGAGTTGCCGTGGTATAAGGCTTGGGGACCATGGTCTTACGGAGTTATGTTGGTTAACAGGTCTAACCTCCAGATTTCAACAATCAAAAACATCCAAAAACAAATCAAAAAAAAGGAAAGAATATGTATTTTTCCAGAAGGCACAGTAAAGGGAGAGGGTTTAAAGCAGGGCAAAAGAGGGGTGGCTTATTTTGCTATTAAAAATCAAATCCCCATAATACCAACCGCCGTTATAGGCACCAAAGGAATTTTAGATAAGGTTAAGGCTTCAAAAAGAGAAAGCGTGAAGGTTGTTTTTGGAAGTCCTATATTTACTAATAGCGGAGACAATATTGATAAAATAACCGCAAAAACAATGGAAGAAATTAAAAAACTACTACCTGAAGATTATTAAAAGGGAGAAAAAATGAGCATAGAAATGATTACAACAGTAATTAAAATTGTTATTTCAACAGCCTTGTTTTTTGTTTGGGTTGTTAGATATGAAAATATAATTACAGAGTTTAGAAGAGATTACAACTATCCGGACTGGCTGAGAGATGTTACTGGAATTACAAAGCTTTCGTGTGCGGTAATGCTTGTAAGTGCAAACCCAGAGCTAAACAGTTTAGGATTAAAGGGCATTATCTTTTTAATGTGTTTTGCTATACTTACACACATTAGAGTAAAAAGTACTTTTAGAAAAGTTTTACCTTCTATAGCCCTGTTGTCGCTTTGTATGACACTGCTTTTTTTAGCTTAGTCGTTTACAAAAACTACCTTGCCGACAACCCCTCGACTAGCAATACGCTCAATTGCTTCAACAGCGCTAGACATTGGAACAGTCTCTGAAATAAAAGGAGTTAATTTCCCCTTTGCCAACAATGAGCCCAACTCCTTAAGGTTTTGAGAGTTATGTTTTGGGTTTTCTTTTTGAAACCTTCCTATAAAAACACCAGAAACAGCACAGCCCTTTAACAGCATTAGGTTGGCTGGAAAAGAAGGGATTTTTCCTGCAGCAAAACCAACTACCAAATATGTTCCTCCCCAACCTATAGACCTTAGGGCGGGCTCTGCATAACAGTCTCCAACTGGATCATAGATTATTGAAAAACCACCCCTAATACTTTTAGACTTTAGCTCTTTTGTGAAAGCTTTTTGACCTTCGGCGTCCAACCTTTCTTTACCATAAACTATAATATCGTCAACGCCATAACCCTTACAAATCTCCGCTTTTTCATTTGATGAAACAGCAGCTACAACCCTTGCACCAAAAGATTTTGCAATGTCAACTGCCGCCAAGCCAACACCCCCCGCTGCACCCAAAACTAAAACCTCATCACCTTCGTTGATGTTTGCTCTTTGAACAAGGGCATGATAGCTTGTACCATAAACCATAAACACACCAGCTGCAATGGGGTGAGAAAGGTTTTTGGGTATAGGAAAAGCTAGTTTCGCAGGTACAACAACTTTTTCTGCAAAAGCGCCAAACCCTTTAAAAAAGGCAACGCGATCTCCAATGTTATGAAAATCAACACCCTCTCCAACCGAAGAAACCACCCCAGAGCCCTCATGTCCTGGAGAAAAAGGCCTTTCAGGTTGAAATTGGTAAAGTCCCTGCACAATAAGGTTGTCTGGATAGTTTAGTCCCGCAGCTTTTATGTCAATAACAATTTCACCCGGTCCAGCAACAGGGTTTTCAACCTCTTCCCAAACAAGCTCAGAAACTGCTGCAAATTTTTTACAAACTATGGCTTTCATAACCCCTCCTAGTGTTTAAAAACCCTAAAGCCGGTAAAGGCCATAGCAATTTTATTGTTATTACAAGACTCTATAACCTCGCCATCTCGAATTGAACCCCCAGGCTGTACGACTGCTGCAATTTTATACCTTGCCATTGTTTCAATCGAGTCTTTAAAAGGAAAAAAGGCGTCGGAAGCAACCACGCACCCTTTTGGAATTTTTGTCTTTTCAAAGGCAATTTTAGTAGCATCAACCCTGCTTGTTTGTCCCCCGGAAATGCTAATGATTTTATTGTTTTTAGCCACAACAATAGCATTTGACTTTGTGTGTTTAACAACCTTCCACGCAAACAAAAGAGTTGAGAGCTGGTTTGGGGTAAGCTTCTTCTTTGTTGGAACAACAAGGTTTTTCTTGTTTAGTTTTGAACTGTCAGAACCCTGTCCAAGGCTTCCTCCCGCAATAGTTTTTATTGAAAAGTCTGGAGATACGTATTTTTTCAAACATAGAACCCTAAGATTTTTCTTCTTTGAAAATATTTTTAGCGCACCGGAATCAAATGATGGGGCAATTATTATTTCAAAGAAGGTTTTGTTTATTTCTTTAGCTAGCTTCGTTGTACATCTTTTGTTTAGGGCCACAACTCCACCAAAAGCAGAAAGACTGTCTACAGCAAAGGCTTTTAGATATGCACTTTCTATGTTTTTCCCAACACCAACACCACAAGGAGAGTTGTGTTTAACAATAACGCAGGAAGGAGAGCGTTTAAATTCGTTTAAACATAAGAGCGCGGCGTCCCCATCCAAAAAATTGTTATAAGACAGCTCTTTGCCTTGAAGCTGTTTGGCTTGTGGAATGCCACTTGACTGTTCCGCGCCAGCATTTACAACAAAGGCATCTTGATGGGGGTTTTCCCCATAGCGAAGATCTACATGATTGGTGTTTTTTTCGGAAAGCGTTTCAAAAATTATTTGATCATATTCAGCACAATGTCCAAAAGCTTTTTTTGAAAGAGTAAAACGTTTTTTTTCAGGAATGCCACCAGAAGAGATTAATCGCGAAACACTCGAATAGTCTTTAGGGTCAACCACAACACTAACCCATTTAAAGTTTTTTGCAGCGGCACGAATCATGGTTGGGCCACCAATATCAATATTCTCTATTTTTTCTTCCAACGAGGAGTTTGGGTTTTTGGCAACGCTAGCAAAAGGGTAAAGGTTACAGACTACCATATCAATCCAAGGTATGTTATTATCTTTTGCCTCTTTTTTATCCTTGTCTCTTTTGCCTAAAATTCCGCCAGAAATGTAAGGGCTTAGGGTTTTAACGCGTCCACCAAAAATTTCCGGAAACTTTGTAATGGAAGATATTTTTTTTACACTTACTCCACCTTCTTTCAAAAGCTTTGCCGTTCCCCCCGTAGCAATGATTTTTACACCGTTGCTCTCCAAAGTTTTTACAAAAGGCAGCAAACCGCTTTTTTTAGAAACGGATACAAGAGCAGTTTTTGGTTTTATTTTATTGGTCATCGACGTCAGGAAGTTCTGGTCCTCGTTTATCTATTAGCTTGTCCCTATATGCAAGAGCAACCAAAGCAATTGCCAAAAGGGCAACAGAGGCAGAAAGATATAACGAATCAATTCCAGTTACTTCTTCAAAAGAAATGTGCCTTGCAAGCGCAAACATACCAATATATAAAGGATAACGTACCGGTATTTTCCCGGTCGAAAAGAATATATTCACCATCTGCATAATTTCGAGATAAATAAATAACATTAAAACGTTTTGGACCTTAAGAGCCCCAGCTGTAAAAACACTATTTATTTCTTCAAAACAAAGAAACAGCACCATTCCAAGTATTATTAGATGTAATACCCTCTCAACAAGGGTTATACCATTAAAAAACAATTTAGTATTCATAGTTACTCCAGTTGTTAATTACCTCAATAAAGGCTTCGCCTTCAAGCTTTTGCACTCTTTCTTTGAGCGTTGCAGCAGTATCGCCACTATACACGGGACAAGATTTTTGTAACAATATAGGGCCCCCATCAACCTCTTTGGTAACAAGGTGTATTGTGCAGCCAGTCTCGCTTTCTCCAGAAGCCAAGACACTTTCGTGAACGGCATTATTCATCCCACCTGCGTGTTTTGGCAACAAAGAGGGGTGAACATTAATTATTTTTCTACTCCACATATCAACAAAATCTGAAGAAAGAATTCTCATAAACCCAACTAGCAAAATTAAATCAATTTTTTTGTCCTTTAAAATTTGTGACATTTCAAAATCAAAAACACCACGTTTTTTATTTTTATGGCAAATAAAATAATGTTCAAGGCCAAGGTCACTAGCCTTCTTTAAAATACCAGAACCCCCGTTGTTTGATATAACAACCTCTATTGATGCGGAAAGTTGGCCGCCTTGAATAGCTTCAAAAATTGGCAAAAGATCTGTGCCATTAGTAGAGCCTAATATACCCAACCTCATTTTAAGATGTTTTCCATTCTTTTTATTCTAGAACTAATCAGCTTTTGTGTCCCTATGTCTTTTCTGTGAAAAAGCTTCCCAGAGATTTCAGACACTCCGCGCTCAGCCAAAGCCTCGGCCTCCTTTATGCTTTTGTCTTTCCCCAGAACAGCAGCAGTTCTTGATCCGCACGCAACCAACTGCTCTTTTTCAAACATTACTGATGCCAAATATATAGAAGGGTTTTCTATGTCACAAAAAACCTCAAAACCTTTTGCGGGTTTGTTGGGATATCCTTCGGGGACCACATACTTGCAAACTGTCGCAATTTTTTCAAAAGAAACATCTTGTGTGCTAAGAGTACCTTCAACCATAGAAAAACAGATTGTTAAAAAGTCAGAATTCATTATTCCAAGCACATTCATTGCCTCCGGGTCCCCAAAACGAGCATTATATTCAATAACTTTAACCCCAGAAGAGGTTAGCATAAACCCACCATATAATATTCCAACATATGGAACGCCGGTTTCTATAAAAAGTTGTTTAGCTACAAGTTCGTTGGTTTTTTGAGCTTCAAAAATATCTTGTTCTGTCAAAAATGGAAGGCTGTGGTTTGCAAAGGAGTAAGTTCCCATTCCACCGGTGTTGGGGCCCAAATCACCCTCATAGGCCCTTTTATGATCTTGTACAACAGGCATGTGTTTACAAGCCCTTCCATCTGAAAAACTCATTAATGAAAACTCTTCACCAACAATTTTTTCTTCAATTAAAAATTTTCCGCCTCCGCTCACAATCTCCTTTGCATGGCTAATGCAATCATCAACACTCTTCAGGTGTTCTCCGGAAACCTGAACACCTTTTCCACCCATTAGACCGTCAAACTTTATAACATACTCTCCACCCAGCTCTTCGATAAAACGCCTAACTCCGCTTGTGCTAACAAATTCTTTTCTCTTTGGATTTTTTTCAGCGGCACAAAGGTCAATTATGTTTCTAGCAAAAGATTTGCTGGTTTCAATCATGGCAACCTCTTTTTTTGGACCAACACATTGAACCCCAACGCTTTCAAGCTCATTAACAACGCCAGCGGCTAGAGGGTTTTCAGGGCCAATAATAGCCAGGTCTATTGAGTTTTTTTTGCTATAGCCCACAATTTCTGAAAGTGAAGTAGGACTTGCTTTAAAATAGTCTTCACAGAGATTCTTGATTTGTGGATTTACATCTTTAGATACACAAAAAATGGAGTTTTCTACTGGACTATTGGCAACCTTTCTTGCTATTGCAACCTCTCTTGCACCAGAACCTACAATTAAAATTTTTTTCATTCTTTTGAAGAGCGACTAATTTCTAGTTGTGACAAATATTCTTCAGAGATTTTACCGGCACAATATTTTCCAGTAAAAACAGAGTCTTCAAATTGTGTAATTTCTGGGTTCCCTATGTGCGCTGCCATTCTTAGGTCTTCAATGTCTTGATAAATTAGTTCGTCAGCCCCCATAAACTGCCTAATTTCTTCTACTGTTTTTCCGTGAGCAACAAGTTCTTTTGTGGCCGGCATATCAATGCCATAAACGTTTTGATACCTTACAGGCGGGGCAGCAGAAGCAAAGTATACGTTTTTTGCTCCTTGATTTCTTACCATTTCAACAATTTTTTTCGATGTGTTTCCTCGAACAATAGAATCATCAACTATTAAAACGCTCTTACCTTTAAATTCTATTTCAATAGGACTTAACTTGTGTGCGACGGACCTCTTTCGAACGCTTTGACCCGGCATAATAAAAGTTCTGCCTATGTACCTGTTTTTTATAAAACCTTCTCTATATTTTACTCCGAGCTTATGGGCGACCTGCATAGCAGAAGTTCTGCTGGTATCGGGCACCGGAATGACAGCATCTATTTCTAGGTGTGAATAGTTTTTCAAAATTTTTTCTCCAAGAAAGTCACCCATTCGGAGCCTTGATTTGTGCACAGAGATTGAATCAATTACTGAATCAGGCCTTGAAAAATATACAAATTCAAAAAGGCAGGGAGAGTGTGAAATATTTTTTGCGCAAATATTTTTTTCCACAACACCTTCTTCAGATATAATTATAGCCCCACCGGGATCAATGTCGTATTCAAAACCATAGCCTAGGGCGCTTAAGGCGGAGCTTTCAGAGGCAACCATTATTGAGTTGTCGTTTTTTTTACCTAAAACAAGCGGGCGTATTCCGTTTGCATCTCTAAATGCAACTATCCCTATTCCTCCAACGACCATAGTAACAGCAAAACCCCCTTCGCACCTTTCATAAACTTTTTCAAGAGCCTTAAAAACGTGATGATTTTCCAAAACATCAAAGCCTGTCTTTGACAGCTCGTATGCGAAAAGATTTAAAAGGATTTCTGAGTCGGACTGGGTGTTAAACTGGCAAAAATGAGTTTCTAAAAGAAACTTTTTCATCTGATCACTGTTTGTGAGCGTGCCGTTGTGAGCTAGACAAATATTAACAGGGTTTGATGAGTAAAAAGGTTGTGCCTCAGACACATCAGAGCAACCCGCAGTTGGATATCTCACATGTCCAATTCCAACATTGCCTTCCAGCCTTAAAGATTTACTGGTTTTAAAAACCTCAGTAACAACACCAAGCTCTTTATGAAAAGAAAGTTTTTTACTGTCCCAGGTTGCAATTCCTGCTGCATCCTGTCCTCTGTGTTGAACCTGAATGAGGGCATCATATATTTCACCCGAAACGTTTTCAGAGGGGTGATATAGACCAACAATTCCACACATTTTATAAGCCTCCTAGAATTTTTTCTATTTCACCTAAATAGGTGTGTGGGGTTAGGGCAAGCAATAATTTTTTTTCTTTTTCTGACAAATCAAGGCCAGCAACCAGCTCAAGATACGTTTCTTTGGTTAACGCCTTGCCCCTAGTTAGTTTTTTCATTTTATCATAAGCAGAAGAATCTCCGGCTTTTCTTAAAACAGTTTGTATTGCTTCAGCTAGGATACTCCAGCTTTCATCTAGCTCTTTTTTCATTTGTTTTTTATTGGGAGAAACTCTCAACAAACCCCTTACAAGGTTTTTATAAGAAAGAAGAGAGTGTGCAAATCCCACACCAATGTTTCTAAAAACAGTGCTACCGCTTAAATCTCTTTGCAGCCTAGATTTGGTAATCTTATCTGCAAGAAAAACAAGGTTGTTGTTTGCAATCGCGAGATTTCCCTCGGCGTTTTCAAAAAAGATTGGATTAATTTTGTGGGGCATTGTGCTTGAGCCAAC
>TARA_B100001093_G_scaffold296715_1_pt1 | contig 11263 bp, 12 predicted proteins | sample TARA_B100001093 | Tara Oceans TARA_B100001093 (sample SAMEA2623116) | marine metagenome | biome: marine biome (ENVO:00000447); feature: surface water layer (ENVO:00002042); material: "saline water (ENVO:00002010), including plankton (ENVO:xxxxxxxx)" | depth 5 m
GCATAGGGTCTTGGTGGTGTGCCAAAAATACCGCCTGCTGCAAAAACGTCACTAAAGTAACCATACGCAGGTGAAGTGAATGTCCCTGTACCAGCAAAGAAACCAGTATTATCTGTCACGCTTTCACCGGATCTATCGTATTGTGAAGCTGTAATTTCTAAATCATGGAAAGGAAAATCGTATGTCATTTCAACAGACTCCATTGAGACCTCTCTTGAAGAAGGCTCAAGCATTAAAGCTCCATTTTCATATTTGCCATAAACAGACTCGTCATAACAATTGGTTGCTAAGAGCGAAGTGCAGTCTGGGTTTTGAACGTATTTTGTACCGATAGATGCTTGTCTTCTACCGCCAATATCGTCTTCTTGGTTAATAGCCATGAACATCACATCCATCTTGTCATTAACATCTATATAAAACTTATGTCTCATGAACTCGACACCGACAGTATCAGCATCATTAGCTGTTTTGACGACAGGAGGTGCAGTAAAAAAGCCTGGAAACCCATAGTCTCCAATAACTGGAATGCCAGGATTAGCTCCAGCGCCACCAACATCAGGGACATCAGTAGTGTCATAAATATTGACATAATCTGTTATGCCTGGGTAATCCAAATGAGAAAGCACAAGCCTGTAAGCCATTCTGTCACCAATAGGAAAGTTATAAACAACATCAACTGCGTTACCTATACTATCTGAACCGTCAACGCTTGAGGCAGTGTAAGTTAGGCCGCCATCAGATAATCCTACTACAGGATCTTTGGTGATATACCTTATCGTGCCACCTAATGCACCAGAACCATATAAAGTTCCTTGCGGTCCACGCAAAACCTCAACTCTATCGAGATCTCTCAGTAGAAAGTTAGCAAAAACTGGTGTCTTATCAACGTAAGTTGAAACTGATGCAGCCGCACTAACTGGGTAGTCTTGTAGCAATGATGAGTCTACGTTAAGACCTCTTATACGGACGTTGCTTGTCGTACCAGCATTTCTATACCCTCGATCAATCGTTGAAATACCCGCAAAGTTACGTAGCAGCTCTCCTTCATCAAGAATGCTTCTACCGGTAATTTCATCGCCCGATAGTGTTGAAATGTTGTAAGGAACCTCAAGAATTGTTGTTTCTCTTGATGTAGCAGTCACAACTTCTTCAATGTAGTCAGTATCTGCATTAGCAGTTTCAGACTCTTGTGCATACGAACCAAAACTTATGGCTGGCACAAGCAATAATAATAGATAAGTAGTTAAATTTTTCATATCACCCTCTTTGTTATGTCCCCTAAACTAACCCAATAATCATAAATATCAAAGCTTTTTTATGTGCATATAAATTACACAAAAGTAATGCTTTGTGTCAGTATATTAAGTATAAAATTCAAACATATAAAAAAATGACTTTTTTGGTGAGATACTTATCGTTCAGAATTGGGTTTGGGAAGCAATCTGAATTAACAAATATTTCTGGGTTGCTTAGCAAAAGCACTATAAACAGCGATATAGCAGAGAAACTAAAACACGCCTATAGCAGCTATTCTTTTAGAACCGAACAGCGCAAATATGGGAAAACAACAATAGTTCAGGCGCGTGTGCGTAGTGACGATACAGCGGCAGACCAATCTCACAAACATTGGTACGCTTATCAAGAGCTTTCTAACCAAATAGTTTCTTGGGATCTGACCTAATAAAATCTAGGTTTTTCGAGGTAGTCCTCGTTTCTAAAATCCCGCAATTTATTTGCTTCTTCTCTTTTGATGTCTTTGGGTGTAAGAAACCTTCTTTCAAAACCCTTCAGCTCCATACAATTTCTGAAATATCTGCGTCGCTCGTTTTGCCCTGCTTCCCAGCCAGCTTCGTCTACAACCCTTGATGGCACAACAACTCTTAGCATGTCATTCTCGCAAACCAGTGATGCAGTTCTTAAGCTTGCTTGAAAGTCCTCGTTAGACAGGGCTTTTAGTCTTTCAGTAATTGGCATGTACCGGTATTCACCGTTTGTCTCTGTTTGCTGAAGAGTAGAACAACCGAACAGGATCAGAGTTATGAGGGCTAAAAATAAATACTTAATCATTTTCATATTAGTGCGAGCGCCATCATTACCATACAAACAACCGAACCAATGAATGCAGCAGTTCTAATAAAAGGAATTGCCATTAGGTACGATACGCCATGAACAACACGCAATACTAGCCACCAACAAGCGTATGCTGAAACATCAACTTGCAAATGCATTGCAAGGAGAACTAGTGCCAAATAACAAGCTAAGCTTTCATGCAAATTAGCAGAAGCTCTTCTAGCACGCTTTAAAAGGACTGTCTCAGCTGGCGAGCTATCTCTAGCCGTTAACATCCATGAGAAATTTTTTATATTAATCACCATCGGGATTAACCATGTTTGAAAGAGTGTTAAGAGTAGTGCTAGTACTATATATATTTCCATATGCTTCCTTGTGTTTACACTAGATTAGCAAGCAAGGTCATTAATTTCAATTTAAACCCATTCGTCGTTCGGCGCTGTTAGTTTATCTTCAACATTCCCAGTATTGACGACATTGCCAGGCTCAACAATTAATATCTGAGCTTCTTTTTTTGCAAAGGGTCTGTGCTTAGTGCCTTTTGGCACGACTAGCATTTCTCCTTTCTCCAGCATGATGGTTTCTTCTTCAAACTCAATACCAAGTATGCCTTCTAGAACTACAAAGGCTTCATCTGTAGTTTCATGGTGATGCCAGATAAAGTCGTCTTTTACTTTTACCAATTTAAATTCATAGTTATTGAGTTTAGCGATAACTTTTGGCTCCCAATGTTCATCGAAATTTGCAAATTTTTCTTTGAAATTTATTTTTTTCATAGTCTTAACTAAAGTTGTTAAAGAGTTCTAGTTTGTTATTGTATTAATTATAAAATTCTTGAGCGTTTTATGAAAATTTCCAAGTTAAATTTTTTGTTTGGTCTGCTAGTTTTGCTTTCCGGACAACTTTTTGCCAATAAAACCCTATTTGATGCTGTGCCAGACGGCATACCTGAGCGTTCTCACGGCGAAGGACATTATGATCAACTTATAATCAGGGGCGCATACCTGATAGACGGCACTGGAGCACCAGCCACAGGACCAGTTGACGTTGTGGTAGAAAAAGATCGTATTATTAAAGTGGTTAATGTTGGAACACCTGGTATTTCCATAAACCCTAAAAATCGACCCACGCTTATAAACAAAGGGAACACCAGAGAAATAGACGCTCATGGCAAGTATCTATTGCCTGGCTTTATTGACTCACATTCACACATTCATTCACCTGATAAAAACCAGAAGGTATCAGCCGATTATATTTTTAAGCTTTGGTTGGGTCATGGCGTTACCAGTGTTAGAGAAGTTTTTGGGTCAGAGGGCGAGAGTAGACTGTTGGCATTAAAGGCATTAAGTGAAATCAATGCTATTACAGCACCACGTATTACAGCATACCCATTTTTTAATATGCCTGCTGATGGCAAAATTCCTCTACCAGCCATTTATGATGGCGAGTCTGCTCGAGAAAGAGTTAAATATTTAAAACAAATTGGAGCGGATGGTATTAAGTTTATGGGCGCACCTGAAGATATACTTTGGGCTGCATTTGATGAAGCAGAAAAGCAAAAGCTTGGTACAACCATGCATCATGCGCAACTGAACGTTGTGCATGCAAATGTATTGGACACTTCAGAAAAGGGCCTTGATTGCATGGAGCACTGGTATGGCTTGCCTGAAGCATTGTTCAACGACAAGATCATTCAAGATTATCCTTCTGACTATATCTATACCAACGAACAACAAAGATTCGGTCAAGCTGGGAGGTTGTGGAAACAAGCAGCTAAGCCAGGCTCAAAAAAATGGAAAGAAGTGATGACAACCCTTCTCGAAAGGGATTTTTGCTTGAGCCCAACCTTCACAATTTATTTAGCCAGCAGAGATCTGATGCGCGCCTATACCGCCGAGTGGCATTACGAATATACTTCGCCAAAATTATGGGAATTCTATCGAGCAAGTCGAGAAAAACATGGCTCATTCTTTTTTAATTGGACCACTGAAGATGAGTATGAGTGGAAAGAGAACTATAAGCTTTGGATGAGGTTTGTAAATGAGTACAAAAATCGTGGAGGCAAAGTAGTAGTTGGCAGCGATACCGGATACATCTACAGCTTATATGGTTTTGGCTATATTCAGGAACTGGAATTGTTACAAGAGGCTGGTTTTCACCCTCTTGAAGTGATTAGGTCAGCGACCAAGATTGGAGCACAAGTTCTTGGCAAAGAGGATGAAATCGGTACTATCCAAGTGGGCAAAAAAGCTGACTTAATTATCGTTGATGAGAACCCATTACATAATCTAAAATCTCTATACGGCACGGGTGTACCAAAGCTCAACGAGACTACCCAAAAGGTTGAACGAGCTGGCGGGGTAAGATGGACCATAAAAGATGGCATTGTGTACGATGCTCAAGCATTATTGGCTGATGTTAGAAAAATGGTTAAAAAGGAAAAGGTTGAGCTAGGTATGGACCCACTTATTCCATTGAAAGTAGAAGAATAACGCCTTCACTCTAGATTTAGATTAGTAGACAATTCCTACCATTCTCTCAACAAACCAATAAAACCCAATACCACCAAGTAGATAACTAGATGCTGTTGCAAACCGTATATTTTGTTTTGTTTTGAAAGACACCCATATTAAGAACGCAAATATTGGTATAAGCAGAAGCTGCCCAGCTTCAATGCCAATGTTGAAGAAAAGCAATGACATGGCTAACTGTTCATTTGCAATGCCTATACCACTTAGAACATTGGCAAAACCCAGACCATGCAGCAAACCAAAACCAAATGCTATTAACCATGGTGTATTTTTATACTTTTTCTTTTCGCCAACCTCATATGCAAGGTAAACAATAGTTAAGGCTATTAAGGCCTCTATGGTTGCTTGCGGAATAGCAATAATATTAAAGACAGATAAACCCAAAGTAATAGAGTGTGCAATTGTAAAAGCAGTAATTGTCTTTATCGCAACCAATAGATTTGAAACCAAGAATAGTAGGCCAAAAATAAACAAGATATGATCATTGCCTTCCAATAGATGATCGATGCCTAAATTAAAATATGCGGTAGGGTAAATCTGTTTTTTTATAGGTATTTCTATGCTCGGAGATTTTGAGCTCATTATTCCTTCAAATGTATCGCCCTCAAGCGCTTTAAAGGTTATGAGTGCGTCAGTCAGAACGCTTAGATTAAACACCTTTATATTTTTGCCTTTAAGTGAAGATTCACAAACTAGGGAGATACTTTCAACCAGGTATTTTCCTTTTTGCTCAATCTGTTGTGTTTCTCTTTCACAAATTTCCGGAAAAAAAACCTCGCCCCTGGCGCCTATATTTTTTATGGGGTACATCCACTCAGCCTGATATGCATTCTCCTTAATTTCGTTAACAACTAAATGAGCAGGATTGAATTCGTGCGAAAATATATTACTAGTAAATAAAAGTAGAAAAAATAAAGTCTTATTAACCATTAAAGTTTGTAGTTAGGGTTAATTATTACCTTGTATTCTGTTTTCACACTATCTATGTAATCAGTCAGCCTTTGATCTTGTTTCTCTATTAAAAGATCTTGTTTTAAAAGAGCTTCAATAGCTTGAAACTCAGGCAAATATCCTTGTGTTTTGTTGTTGATATATAACAAGTGTTCACCAAAACTAGATGGATATGGCCCGATCCACTGCTTTAACTCCGGATTTTCAAAGGCTGGTAAAATCTCTGGCCCAAATGCTTGTTTTATTTCTCCAAGACTATATTCGCTGAAATTTTTACCAAGAAAAAAGGGCTCAGCATCCAAATTAGCTGGGGTACCTTCAATGTTTTCTAGAGCCCTTAATGCGTTTTCTCTAGCTTTTGGTGATTTAGAAAAGTAGTGGTGTGTGAAAGAAAAGGTTGGCGGCACAACATATCTATCTTTATTAGTTTTATAGAAGGCAATAAGTTGTTCTGTCGTTGGGTCTTCTTTATTGGTTTCTTGTTTCAAAAAGGAAATTTTTTGAGCCAACCTCCTTTTAATAATTCTGTCATTTTGGTCCAAGCCCAGTCTTAGTGCTTCACGGTATAAGATTTCTTCTTCCACAAAATCATTAACTATATTAAAAATTTCTTGTTCGTTTGGGGGCCTACCAACTTGTGATTTCCAGGCAGCAAAAAGCCCATCTAACTCTTGGTCTGAGACATAAATATCTTTGGTATCTTCTTCGGAATTCATAGTTATATCTATGAAATAAATAACGAAGCCTAGTAAAAAGAATAAAAGTATTCTGACATATGGTTTGAGGCTCATAGAGCAAATATATCTATATCTTGCGGCTCTGGTACATACCAAATAGGTGATGACCAGGCTCGTTCTTGTATGGTTTTATGCATATCAGATCTTGGTTTTTCGCCAGCTTTGATAGCATCCCATGTTGACCACCTGCAAGTTGGATTCTCTAGCACTCTAACATAATAGAAGGCCTTGTCTTCAGGGTTAAATTCTGGATCCTTCCAAACTTTCTTTAACTCAGTAGCGCCAACGTCAGCAGTAATAGAGCAGTCATCTATGTTTACTCTAGCCCCGTTATCAGGACAACGGTGTGTTGTTGGGTCAACTTCAAGACCATCAGAACAAACAACGTCAAACACTTTTTCGCTTGGTGTTGCATTACCGCTATCTATGGATCCTTTTATAATTTGGACCCTTTGCAGAGCAGCAGAATATTTATCTTTTTGTGCCCAGACTATGAACTCTGGAACTTTTTCTTCATCAGCAAATAAGTCTGCCCCCATAGGCACACCTTTCTCATAGGCCTCTGCAACCAGAGATTCGGAGTTTATGTCTATGGAACTTAAATTAAAACCAGAGAAAAATCGCACTGTTATTCTAGGGCCAGTCGTTGCAAAAGCCTCTTTTCTTCTAAGCGATGAAAATATCGATTCTCTGGTATTTTCCTCTGCCCAAACAGCAGCTAGGCCTGATGCTCCCCATTGATTAAAGCCGATGGCATAAGACTTTCCATCGACCTCAGCAATAGTCCTAGGCTGATTAAATTCTTCTGCATAATCATCTAATTGTTGAATTCTTTCTTCAGTTAAAGGAACGCTGCCCCTGCTTAAAGGAGTGCCGTCGACAACCCCAACTTTAGACCAGAAATTACTTTCATCGAAAGACCCGGCTCCCAAGTGGGTATCTGTAGAACCTATCAAGCCAAACTTATATGGGTTACCTTGGCCTTTCCATTCCAACATCAAACCGCGTAAATAAGCATCCCTTACGTAGCCGCCGTGTGGGTAACTATAAGTTGGTGGTCTAGCACCAACCCTGCCATCCATTATTTCAAAATCTGCCCATTCGTCGTCCGGTGAAAGTAGCGGATGAGTGTCTGAAGTCCCCTTAACCTGTGTCATTTCAACAATTGGCTCATTTCGCATACGTCTCTCAGAATAGGCCAGGTCTATAGGTGTTCCATAATAAGTTTCGACTTCAAACATTTCCCCATTAGAGCCATTGCTGTTGTGTGGAATGGCAAGAGAATCAACCCCTTTAGCTCTCAATTTATCCATCCAAGCCCAAAGATCCATGGGGTTTAAAGAGTCCTCTCTTGAAAATGGTCTCTCTGGTGCCTTAGACGATTCAAAAATTACATTTCTGTGTAAATTGCCACCTTCAACATCAGTGCCGGACGTAAATTCATAGCCTATGAAAGCAGTGAACTTGCCAGGATCGTTGTTTTCTTCAGCAGCTTTAGCAATGTCTGCCCAAGCCGATTTATGCACGCCATAATCAAAAGCCTGTGAGCCAACGGATCTATTCTTAGTGAAAATTGCTTGCCATATTTTTGGGTGCCATAAGGGATATGCTCTATCAAGATAACCATCAGCTGCCATCAGACTGAAAAGGTTTAACCTTTCGCCCATAGATTCAATTGTGCGGTTTTCTTCTCTGTTGATATTTTCAAATGGCTTGGCCCAATCAGTGTTGGCCTGCTTGGAGTCTGGATCTCCGTATTCTTGTATCATGCCCATAAAAATTGCATGGTCGGTAACGGCATAAAAATCTAAAGGCTCTTTAAGCTGCATCTCATAACCCAATGGGTGTTTAATCATCTCGCCTTTGGCATATCTGTAAGCATCATAGGGGGTTGCAGTCACCCCAAATACATATGCGTCAAATGAATATCTAGTGTGCACATGGAGATCTCCAAAGTATGGGTTTTTGTTTGGGTTGGGCGGAATAGTATTTAAACTTTCTGGGGCGTCTTTAATGGCGTGCTCAACAACAGTTAGTGACACGTCTTTTTGTAAATATCTGTAAGCACCCGTAAAGTAAATTACATTTAGCAACACAATTACAATTAAAGCTATTAAAGTTTTTGATGCTTTCATTTCTTCTCCCCTTTGAAATGCACTGTTAATTTTAACTTATTTTTCTGCAGCAGTAATATTAGGTTTTATAAATATTCACAATGGTTACACCTAGAACAATTAGAAAAAGACCAAGAATCATCTGCCAGTTAAGTGTTTGTTTGTAAAAAAAATAACTCAACAAGGCAACTGAAAAAACACCCAAGCCAGCCCAAGACGCATAGACCACTGATAAGGGTAATTTTTGGGACACCAGGGCTAAAAAGTAGAAAGAAAATCCATATGCAACCAACAAAATTAGAGTGGGGACTGGTTTAGTAAAGTTATTAGAGGCTGGCAACAACATAGTGCCTAACACTTCAAAAGCTATAGCTCCAAACAATATTAGATAACTGCTCACCATTAGTCGTGACAAGAGTCACAGTCAAGCTCTATGCAGGCTTGATGGTTTCTGTAGTGCGCAAATATGACAAACAGTGACCCTATTAAAGTTGCTGTTTTTTCGAAAGTGCCACCCAAAACCTGCTCACCCAAATAATAACTTGCAACCAAAACCAATAAACCGAAAATTCCTAGTATAAAAATTGGTGTTTCTTTATGGTTCTTTAGGCCCTGCACCAAAGCATAGATGCTGACAGGCAAAGCAACTAACAAAATAACCAAATGGATTAACTCGTTATTAATAGAAAAGGATAGAAAACCTGAAGTCACAATTAAAAATGACGGCATAAGCAAACAGTGCAGTGCGCAGGCCAGCGATAAGGAACCGGCAATTTTGTCAGATGTTTGTTGTTTTTTGATCATTTTTTTTCTTTAATGTTTTCACGTTTTGTGAGGTAGGTAAATATATATAAAAATTTCTTATTTTCCAAGAGCTTTTTGCATGCGCCTTAATCACTACTTTTTTTCATAACTTCCCACACCATCCCCATGCCAAGAATTATTGCAAATACAGGTTCTGTTACCACCATCAAGCCTATCCAAATGCCAATTATAATTAACATCATTAGTTTCCATCTTGGTAGCACTCTTTTTCTTGTAAACCAGTTCAATTTAGTTCTCTATTATATGTCCTTCGATTGTTTCTTCTATTAGGCCTAAAGCTTGGGTATTGCCCCTACCATAGGCATCGGCCAACCCAAAAAGCTTTCCATATAGGGGGCTATTATTAATGTTTGGTTTTACAGTTATATTTTTCGATTTTGTAAGCTTATTTGTCCAAAATTTTCTGACTTCTTGCCAGAATGGGTTGGTAGCCTCCCAGTACTGTTCCCCTGCATTCCAGTCAAAGTTTTGGATTCTTTGATATCTAGCAAGGCCAATTTCTTTTGCAAGAATAGTGCCATCTAGTTTTGTCTTGTTATTGTTTTGCTCATGAACCCATCCATTTGGGGTAATGGTGTGAATATTTGTGCCAACCAGAATATCGTAATCATTTCTGACGCTTGCTTCTCTTCGAGGTAGTGGCCTGTTTGTTTCTTTGCTTAGCCAAGCAGATGAATTGTTTGAGTGTTTCCACTCCCCATAACTCTCATACCTTGGGGAATCATCAACCTGATAAACTGTTTGTGACCAAGTGCCTTTTCTTTTGTTCCAAGGGATTTTTTTTTGTACCCAAGTGTCTTGGCCAACGTACTCATTTGCTGCTTTATCCTGATACTTCCAGTCTTGTCTCCAGTGCTTAACAACCATTGGCTCTGAAACAGAACCATCCGGCATATTAAAATACATCACCATAATATGTTGCAAACTAATAAAGTTTTTCTCTTCTTCAATAGCTACAACAAATTCTGTGCCCCATGACTGATATGGTTTTTCCGGCACATAACCCTCAATAAAACCCATGGTCTCCATAAAGTCAAAATTCACTTTAAACTGTCCCTGCATTGCTAATATCGCCAACCTATCTTGTTCGAACTTAGTAAGGTTTTTATTTTGTAGTGCTTGCCAGTAAGGGTTGGGTGTTTTGTCTAAATCAACGGCTGGTCCTGAGGATGTGCCTCCTCTTGGCACATGAAGTTCTGGGTTGTCTAACTGGGTCCAACCAAAAACATAGCTTTTTTCAGAGCTTGCGAGGACTGAAGTTAAGATGAGCAATATTACAATTCGCCAATTCATGTTTTACTTATTTGGTTTTTATCATATGAGCTAAGAGCTAAGTAGTAAACAGTGGCAAATAATACAGCGGCCTGCATAACTACCGGGCCAATTAATTCAAAAATGGTGAAAGTTGTTAGCCCAATAACAAATAAATAAATTATTTCTTTGATGCCCCCTATGTGGCCCTCTTTTATTGCTGCTGAGAGAATTAAATAGTTAATAGGGAGATAAAGCAAAACTCCTGTGATTGCACCAGGACTAAAGTCTTGAAAATAAAAACTAAAGAAAATATGAAAGCAGGCATTAACAACCTGAGTAGTCATTAAGAAGAACAAGACAACATGTGCGCTTGCTCTGTTTTGTTTTATTAAGTGTATGTAAATGGCTATCAATAAAACAACTGCAAGCCTTATTAATACCTCTTCAGTAGAGAGCGTATTATTGTCAGCAAAATAACTCAGACGCCATTCTCTGAAATTAAAAATGATGTGCTCTTCAAAATGGTGGATTAAATAGACTAGTGGCCCAAGAACAATAAGGTTTCTAAATTTGTTCATCTAAAAAATTCTTTTACTTTTTGCTTAAAATTATTCCATAAGTCTTTGCTTTTTTGAACTATTTCAGGGCCCAATAATGCAAGGCCAGGATACCAAGTTAATTGGCTTGCCACGTAAATACCGCCACCTTTTAAAAGCTCACCAGTAGTGGCTATGAATATACTTATAAACATCAATATAGTTGAGATAATTATGAGCACCCA
>TARA_B100001093_G_scaffold456113_1_pt1 | contig 11261 bp, 7 predicted proteins | sample TARA_B100001093 | Tara Oceans TARA_B100001093 (sample SAMEA2623116) | marine metagenome | biome: marine biome (ENVO:00000447); feature: surface water layer (ENVO:00002042); material: "saline water (ENVO:00002010), including plankton (ENVO:xxxxxxxx)" | depth 5 m
CGGCTCAAACACAGGCAATTCTTCTATTTGTAATAACTTGAATTCTAATGGATATTCATTAGGGCTTAAGTTTTGAACATAAGCATTTATACCGAAACAAGTATCTTCCAAGTGCTTTAAAATATCAGGAGAAACTTTATCTAAGGTCTTTTTGGCAGTTTTTTCAAAACCTAAAGTTCTTAAAAAGCGATCTTCAGCAAATAATGTATCATTAACCACTAAGCTTAATTGACCTTTGTATGCATATTTCATAAAAGCCATTTGAAATAACCTGTCTCTTGCTCCAATATAACCAGCTACTTTAAACATATCAGAATCGTTTTCAGCAAAGACACTAGGAACACCATAATCGTCAAATAATACTTCTACATCATCTGATAATGATAACTCATTATTAATACCAGAATATGAAACTTCAACTGGCTTTAAAAATGCATTAATAGCATAATTCACTATAATAAATAGAGCAATTATTAGAAAAAGAATTTTGTTACGCATTTCCATATTGGAAAGTAATTAAAATATATAAATTAATTAAGATAAAAGATTAGGTTTATGTAACATCAAAATTTAGAAAAGTAGGATTTAAAAAATACGATTACCCTGATCGTCAACCTTAACTAAATAAAAGTCCCAATCGCTATCATCACCCTTTGACCATCCAGCAAAATAGTATCCTCCTGATGGAATTATATCAACTGAATTAAACCAGTCTCTCAAAGAGGTAGCAACATTTTTTGTTATTTCAGCTGTTCCTGATGAGTCATATTTTATAAAAAAGCCGTCGTCTACTGAACTTGTTGAGCTATCATTTAATTTTCCTGCTCCAATAAAACCACCATCACTTGTTGGCTTTAATCTACCTATTGAGCCACCAGCATCGGGAGAAGATAAATTGACAGTACTGACAATACTAAAATCTGTTGACACTTCTACAATTTTATCATTATTTACAATAATTTTTATATTTCCGTTTGAAAGAAGTTCAGCATTTTTAGGGTACCCACCATCTAAATCTATAAAACTCATATTGCTTGCATTTCCTGATGAATCTACATTAAATATCCATTCATTATTAGAGACATTTTGACCAAAACCAACAGCAGTGATACTTTGATCTGAATGTACGACAAAGGCTTCAACATACTCAGAATTTGAGCTGTATTTTCTATAAGTTTTGTTCCATAGAAGATTACCGTTAGAATCTAATTTTGTTAAGGAACCACTATTAGTACCATTAACTGATTCATATCCAGAAGTGTATATATTTCCAGATGAATCTTCTTTTAATACATATATTCCGCTTCCAGGAAGATTAGAATTTGAAAAAACTTCGTTACCAGATGAATCTAATTTTATAATAGTTTTACCGTTGTCTGAGTTTCCTGCTATAACAATACCTTCATCTATAGTCTCAATAACTTGACTAGGACCTTCACTAGATGAGATTGTGTATTCCCATTCCGCGTTTCCTGCGCTATCGAATTTTACTACTAACCAATCCGTATAATATCTATATCCAATAACTACTGCACCTCCATCTGATGTATAAGTAATTGAACCTGCAGTTTCATGATTACTATCGCTTCCATAAGTAGTTTCAAAAGATCCTGCATTAACTGTGACCGTAACGGTAGAAGTATTACTATCATCAGTACCATCGTTGGCTTTATATAAAAGTGTTGTAGTGCCGTACCAGTCTTGATTTGGAGTATAAGTTAAAATATCATTTGTAATACTTGCTGTACCATCATTTCCTTCGGCAACTAGGATATAAGTAATATTATCACCATCTACATCTGTTGCATCTAAGGTAATATTAACTGCTGTATTTTCATCAGTTGTTGCTGATATATCAGTTGTAACTGGCGCATCATCAACTGGATTGACGGTGACGGTTACTGTACCAACATTCCCATCTAAAGCTCCATCGTTAGCTTTGAATGTAAACGTATCTGTTCCATTCCAATTAGCATTAGGTGTATAGAGTACATTTGTATCTAAGGTTGATGAAATATCATTTAGCGCATCTCCAACAGAAACAGAACTTCCATCAATAAATAAATTTCCATTTGCTGGTAGACTTAAAAGATAAAATGTAAGGTTTTGTCCATCATCTGCTCCATCATCTACATCAGTCCCTGCAAACCCTCCAGTTGGAAATCCAATTTTACCCTGTTCAAATAGTAAATTTATACTGTTGTCTTCATCTATATTTTCACTCATATCAAGTGTAATAGGAGCATCATTAATTGGAGCAACCGTAATAGTTACTGTTGCAGTATTACTATCTATTGTGTCATCATTTACTTTATAAGTAAAGGTATCGGTACCGTTCCAGTTAGCATTTGGGGTATAAGTAATACTAGCCCCATTCACTGTTGGTGCATCAATGTTGCTAAGCGATCCATTGGATGGGCTAGAAACAATACTATAGGTTACAACATGACTTCCACCATCATTAGCACCTTCGATATCGGTTCCAACAAGATTAAATGTTTTAGCGGTATCTTCATTGGTTGAGACACTAATGTCACTAGCAACTGGCGTATCGTTGACAGCAGTAACGTTGACAGTGACTATTGCCGTATTACTATTATTAGTACCATCATTTGTAACATAAGTAAAGGTATCGGTTCCATTAAAATTAGTATTAGGAGTATAGGTTGCGATATCTCCATCCAAAGAAATTGATCCATTACCCAATTGTCCAGTAATACTATATGTTAAAGTATCACCATCTATATCAGAGCCTAATAAGGTAATTTCTTTTGCTGTGTCCTCATTGGTAGTAACATTTAATTCGCTAGCAACAGGAGCATCATTGACTGAATTTACAGTGATAGTAACTGTAGCAGGATCACTAGTATACTCAGCATCACTTACGGTGTAAGTAAACGTATCTGTGCCATTAAAGTTTGTATTTGGAGTATAGGTACCTGGAATTCCAACTGTTGCAGTTCCATTTGAAGGAGCATCAACCAAAGTAAATGTTAAGTCTGAATCTCCATCAACATCGCTATAGTTTGTTTCAACATCTATGGTACCTCCGTCTTCATCCATCGTTTTGTTTACATCTATAGCAGTGGGAGCATCATTGATTGGATTTACCGTAATAGATACTGTAGCCGTATTACTATCAACAGTACCATCGTTTGCCTTATAAGTAAAACTATCTTCTCCATTATAGTCTTGATTTGGGGTATAAACAATTTGGGTTCCATCTAAACTGCCTAAGGTTCCATTAGTTGGGGACCCAACAATACTATAAGTTAAATCGTCTTCCTCTACATCGGTTGCGTCCAGGGTGATAGTCACTGGCTGATATCTTCCATTAATTCTATTTTCGTCTAAAGAAGCTGAAACATCATTAGCAACTGGTGCATCATTGACTGGTGTTGCAATAAGATTAATTGAAGCAACATTACTAACACCGCCATCACCATCATTAACAACATAAGTCATTACATCTTCCCCATACCAATCTTTATTAGGGTTATACAAAAATCTTGCACCTTGCAACGCTAAACTTCCATGCTGAGGCTCTGAATTTAATGTTACTGAAGCATTACCACTCATACTATCAATATCGTTAAACAAAAAATCCAATACATCGATGTCAACACAATACTCTTCATCTTGAACAGGAGGACAATCTTCTACAAATGTAAATGTAGTATCTCGCATTGTTGGATTATCATTAATTGGATTTACTATAATGGTTGCAGTCGCAACATTCATATTTCTTCCAGCATCATCTGTAGCTTCAAAAGTAAAGGTGTCTTCCCCGTTCCAATCTTGGTTTGGAGTATAGGTAACAACGCTACCATTTAATGAGGTTGCACCATTGGAAACATCTGAAATAATAGCAAAAGAATAACTATCTCCATCGTATTCCTCAGCTGATAAGGTTACATCTACTGTAACATCCTCATCTGTGGTAGTTGTAACATCAAGGGTATTTGGATCATCATCTTCTCCTGAAACCGTCATAGTCACTGTAGCAATATTACTATCAGAAGTGCCATCATTGGCATAATACGTAAAGGTATCGGTTCCATAAAAGTTTGTATTAGGAGTATAATTGGCTACATTACCATTCAAGGTAACTGTCGCATTATTGACTTCTAAAATGGTATAGGTTAAAGATTCATCTTCAGGATCAGATCCTGCTAACGTGATATTAATTGCAGTGTCTTCTGCGGTGGATGCACTAATATCCTGTGCAACAGGAGGTTTTAAAAATTGATTAACCTCTGTTTCAAAATCAGCGATATTTGCAGAAACTCCCAAAGAAGAATAGTGAGCTTCCAAATGAGATCGTACTTCAGCAATGTCTAAATTTTTGGAATTTTCAATCAAGGTACTTCTTAGATTGGTATCATCCAGTGTTCCATCACTCGCAATATCTGTACTCATATTAGCAAGCAATTGAGACATTTGACCAACGGTTAATTCTCCCTGAATAATAGCGGACATCGCTAACAATTTTGCATTGGCCGCACCGCTTTGACTAATATCTAATAGCTCTGATTCAGGAATATCAGCTCGTGAATAATCAAAAACTGCAAGTACTTCTTCCTGTGCTTGTAATTTTGACTCTGCAAAGGTTTTTGGATTATCACCTGACATCAATGTGACCATTCTATTTTTTTCAAGATGGGTTAAAATATTCACATTAAGCGAAGTTTTCCCAGTCAAGTCAGATAAAGCAAATAGCGTTAATTGTCCTGAAGAAATCTCATTAGAAACCTCATTAAAATAATATCCGTTAGCTCTTAGCTCAACATAAGGAGATTCAAGTTCCACATTAGCAACTGAAAAACGTCCTGTATTGTCCGTAATAGCAGTTGAAAAATTTCGTCCTGTTGGACTTAAGGTATTGGTTAATTCTGCAATATTAATTGCTGTACCATTATTGAATGGTCCTTTTTGGGCTTGCCCACCTAAGGATGTAAGATTAATAACAATTGGTGGCTCTTCAGGGCCGGTGGTTTTATCTCCACCTCCTCCACTACAAGTCCATAACCAAAAAACGCTTAGAATAAGCCAAAAATTACGCATTTAATAATATGATGAAATCTTAAAATAGTATCAAGAATATTATTTAAGATGGTTTATAAAAAAATCAGCAGCAAATTGAAATGATTGTTCTCTGGCTTTTTCATTCCCACCCATCGTTGGCCCTCTTCCGGCACAAGTTAATAATGCCAACTTTTGTCTTATAGGAGTGTTGATGGGAATATTCCAAAATTCGCTTAAAAATAACGCACCTTGATCATTCATTGGAAAGAAACAATCTCCAAGAGTATAACCATTTTCCATTGTAGTTAACTCCATTTCTCTATCAAAAGAGTGGTGAGCCCCTTCATAAATAGTAATATCTATATTATGTGACAATCCACTTTCATTCAACTTGCCTAAAAGATTTGTACATGCTGAAGCAGGTACCCAATCATCTAATTCTCCAATGAGAATATGTGTAGGTGCTTGACTAAAAATCATGGACTCTGCTGGGTGAGGATATGCCAAACATCCTGGATAAATTGGTAAATGAGCAGCAAATCTATATTTTCCATTATTAATGGAGTTAATTAAAGGCATCCATGCTGAGTAGAGCGATACAGTTCCACCTAAACTCCATCCAGTTATTCCAACTCTATTGACATCAATATTAGGATGTGCAGATAGTGTTTCAAGGGCGAGATAGCTATCAAGAATCATCATAGCAGATGTAACTTCTACCTGACTCCCAACTGTAGACTGAATATCTCTACTGTCAAAACTTTGCAATTGAAAAGTAGCAAACCCCAATGAACGATACATTTCTAAATACTTTAAATGATGAGGTCCCCAGTTTAAGCTACCAGCAACTCCAACAATAAGGGGATATTTTTTTTCAACATCAAAATCTGCTGGAAATCCTAAAATCCCTGTAACCGTTTGCTTTTCTTGATTATCTAGATTATTAATCACCTCTTCAAAAGAAAAAGGATTTCTGCTATCAAATACAATAGTTTCACTTAGGACTTCCTGTGCTAGAATATGTGAACAAATTAATAGTAATAATAATTTTTTCATGTTTTCTCCAATAATTGTAAATACGATTTAAATAGCAATCCACCTCCGCCACTATATCCAACAAGCTCTCCATTACTTCCAACAATTCTATGACAAGGAATAATAATAGGGATTTTATTAGATCCACTCACTCTACCAACTGCTCTAGCAGATTTTGGTTGTTTAATTTTTTCGGCAACCTGTTTATAGCTTTTTGTTTTTCCATAAGCAATTTTGGACATTTCTTTAAAAACCTTTAATGAAAAATCTGAACCTTCAATATGTACTGGAATATCAAATTTTTTTAATTTTTGATCGAAATAAGCAGTTAATTGGCTTTGAACCTCTTTACCTAATTTTGTAGAGCTGTTATCTAAAATTTTTAAAGATAATTGTGTATCGAGTAATTGATTTTTACGGTAAGCGAATGTTAATTCGTACAACTTATCATTAGTATAAATGATTCTAAAATAAAATGGTAAATTTAATATTTGAAAAATCTTTTTATTCATGACCAATAATTAATATCATAGTGAATTTGCACTATCTGCACTCTCATTTTCTTATACCATTTTAATTATAGCTTAACAGCTGTTCCATAAATGAAGATTTCTGAAGCCCCAGCCTGAAGCATTGAAGTTGTAAAGCGAACTCCAACAATAGCATCAGCATCCATCTCCTCAGCTCTTAAAATCATGCGATCCATAGCTTGCTGTCTTGATTCGGCCATTAGTTTTGAATACTCAGTTATTTCTCCACCAACAATATTTCTTAGTCCTGCTAGAATATCTTTTCCTAAATGCCGAGCTCTGATAGATTGGCCACTTACAACACCTAATACCTTTGAAACTGATTTATTTTCAATTTTTTCTTGTGTAGTTATAATCATTATTTATCAATCTCCTTTGAATAATATGAATCTTCTTTATTATCCAAACGCTCTTTGAGCACTTTACAAAATAACAAGAACAGTCCAGAAGAACCCAGTAAAAGTAAAAAGCCGTCAGGATAAAAAACTTCTATATCAGAAATGATAAAGTTTGCTATCAATACATAAAATCCAATTAACAGTATGTAACCTAATTTTTCCATATAAGACAATTTAAGTAGTTTATTTAAAAAAACTATAATATTATCAAGACTATGACCTCTAAAAAACTATATCTTATCATCATAGGATTGGGAATTGCGCTTGCTTTTTTAGGATTCCAATTTGTTCAGAAAAATAACGATTTAAAAAAATACAAAAAGTATTACAATGATTTAGCAGTAATGTACTTAAATGAGGTAATGGAAGCCCCAGCTTTAGAAATGCCATTAAAAAATGATAATATTATTTCAATTAATTATGAAACAAATACTCTACAATTTAGCGATTTAAATAAAAATATTTTTTCAATTCAAGATTTCAAAGGCAAAACTCTTTTTATTAATTACTGGGCTACGTGGTGCAATCCTTGTTTAGCTGAAATGCCTTCCATGGCTGATTTATATGATCGCTATAAAGAAAATGATAATATTGTTTTCTTATACCTTTCCAGAGAAGAATTGAAAACAATTAAAGAATTTATACCTAAAGACTCATCGCTTCAAAAACTTCCTTTATATAAAGTTGTAACAGATGATGAATTTTTTGCTACTACGGGTATTCCTACAACATTTATCATTAATGAGAGTGGCAGCTTGATTGTCAAAGATGTTGGGAGTGCTTTTTGGAACGACCAATCAGTATTTGAATACATAGATAGTTTATTGGGAATTGATGAAGTATAATATTTCAATTAATGCCGATAGTACATTTCCATATCTTGGTCATGGAATTAATTTTGATGAAAAACTTTTTGGCTTAACATTTGATGCTAAATTGATCCAGAAAACATCAGAATTAATTTGGAAGTCAAACTCAACCCTTCCATATTCGACTTTGAAGAAGCTTCCTGCGCCATATGCTTGTCTAAGTGATATAGCTCAAGAAATGGCAGTAAATATACTTGGTAAAAAAGGACTAATTGGTAAAAATTCATTGCTTGAGGAGGTAAAAGCGCTTGACAGTTCATTGATGGATAATTTTATTGTTGATGTTCAAAATCATATAGATAATCCAACGCGTGAATCTGCTGAATTAATAGCCAATGTAAGATGTTGGTCTTCTTGGCTTGCAAATGGTATCAAAATTGAACCTATATTTAACGGTAGTAAAAAAGCATGTTCATTTATTCCGTGGCCTTTGTCTGGCTTACTGCTACTTTCATCTAGAATTACTGGCCAACAACCTGAATTTGAATATGCTGCTGATTACGTCTTAAGATCTGGAATTTTGCCAAAAGACGAATTAAAAGACTATAGCAATATGAACATGAACATCGATTACATAAGATCTATTAAACCTGTGGTTGCTTTTCATGATTTTGATGGAAATGAACAAGGATTTAGAATGACTCACTTAGCTATGGAACGAACCTCTGAAATGATGATAGATAATGCGTTACTAGCAGTTGAAAAGGGAGACATTAAAGAAAATCTTGAAAAAATTGAGCTTGCAACAATGCAATCCAATCAATTATTTAATGCCATGTGGAAAGTAAGTGAACCACTGCTTTACAACAAAGAGGTTAGAATTTTCATTCAAGGACTATTTGGAAATCAAGGTAGTATTTATCCTAGCAATGGTCTCTTTTTCGAAAAATGTGGTGATAATTTTAGTGAAGAATTTAAAACTGATGGATTATTTATTTCAGACTTGCATGGTCAAACGGGTGCAAACAGTTCATACCATCCAATTGCAGATGAAATTACAGGAATTGGTAATCATACGCATGCTTATATAGCTGATAAAAAAGTTGATAATTCAATCATTAAAGGTGTTCTGGAAAAAGGATATGTAAGTGATAATGATTTACCTGACAATACAAATGTAGACTCTCTTACTAAGCTTTTAAAATCATTTAGGGTCGGTTATAGACCACCAGCACATCACAGTATGATTGTCAAAACAAGAAATATTCTTCAGAATTCTGATTATTTCTCAAGAATTGAGTCAAATAATGAATATAAAAAAATACTGGCTAGCTCAGTTAGATGGATTATTCAGCATAGAATAGATCATTATAAAATGGTGGTAAGCTATATATTAAGAGCTCCAGATCCATATAAAAATCAGACAAAAGCAAAAGGCACTGGTGGAAGCCCTACACCAACCTTCCTTCCTAAAATGTTTACTCATAGTATTGATAGGCTTCAAAATTTAGTAAAAAATGAGAATTTATCATGGGCTGATAAGCTTATAAGTATTACTTCAAATCATAAAACTGCTATGGAGAAATTTCAAAAAATTGCTCTTGAATCAGAAAAAGATTAAAAAGTTTCAGGTACTAAATGCTCAAGAAAAAAATCCGTCATCTTCTTGTATAAATGATATCGGTTTTTCCAGCCATCTGCAGAATTTTCTTGGGTTAGAAAATTATTATTATACATTCCGTGATTAGCATTTGGATATATAAACATTTCCATGTCTTTTCCATGTTCAGCGTAAGCTTTTGCCAACTTTAATGAATGTTGATGATGAACATTATCATCTGCGTTTCCATGAATTTGTAATAAGTGACCTTTTGCCTTATCTACATGCGTTAACACTGAAGCATTTTTATAACCCTCAGGATTTTCTTCAATTAATCCCATATATCTTTCAGTCCAAATTGTATCATATAGCAATGGTTCTACGTTGGGTGCAATTGAAATTCCAGCTTTGTAATAATCGCTAGCTAATGTCATACACATGTTGGTTAAATATCCACCTCCGCTCCATCCCCATATTCCAATATTATCTGCATCAACAAATGTTAATCCTTGAAGATATTTTGCAGCAGATATATGATCTTTTACCAAGAATTTTCCATAATCTCCATAAGCTAAATCTTTAAATGCTTTACCTCTTCCGCCTGTACCTCTGTTATCAAATGAAAAAATGATAAAATCCCTACTGGCAAAAAATTGATGTAAAGTATGGCTACCAGCGCCCCATCTATTCATAACCAATTGAGACCCAGGACCACCATAATTATATAGAATTACTGGATATTGTTTCATAGGGTCAAAATTGTGAGGGTATGTTATCAGGGCATTTAGTCTTGTTCCATCATCGGCAAAAATATTTATTAGTTGAGGATAGGTTAGACCAAGGTTATCAAATTTTGATTTATCGGTTTCTTTTAAAACTCTTATAATCTTGCCATTATTTTGTCTTAAAAATGTTTTTGGTGGAATAGTTAAGCTTGAATATCTATTAATAAAATAACTCAAGGTTGGAGAAAAAGCTGCGGAGTGAGAACCTTCTTCTTTGGTAATTTTTTTTAGCTTTGAACCGTTAAATCTAACTGAATATAAATGGTTTTCTGTTTCAGTCTCTTTCTTACCAGTGAAATAAATAATCTCTTTTTTATAATCTATTGCATTTATTGTACTTACCTCCCATTCCCCTCTTGTAATTTGGTTGAGGAATCTTCCATCAGGTCTACTTCTGTAGATATGCTTAAATCCGTCTCTTTCAGAAAGCCAAATAATTTCACCACTCTCTAAAATAGCGAAACTAAAACCTCCTTTTGTTGTCCATGTTCCAATTTCTTGAGGCGTTGTAAAAGGATCTCTATCAATCCACGAATCGTTAGAGTCATTGAGAATCAACTGTCCTCTATTCATTGCGAAATCGTATCTGTATAGGTTCCAGTCATTTTGCTTTCTATTAAGAGTTGCAAAAAAGAGATTTTCTGAATTGTTTTGCCAAATTATGTCAGGTATATAATATGAAGTTTCTGGAATTTTAACAGACCTATATTTTTTATTTTCTAAATCTAAAATACTTATTGATACAACCGGATTATCTTCTCCGGTTTTTGGATAACGAATATACTTTACTACAGGATATTTGGACCCATAATCAACTAGCGGATATTTTTTTACAAAGGTTTGGTCTTCTCTAATGAATGCAATGAATTTACTATTAGGACTCCACTTATATGAATCATAAGTACCGAACTCCTCTTCATAAACCCATCCAAAATGCCCATTTAAAATATTATCACTTCCGTCAAAAGTAAGCTGTTCTTCTGATCTATCTTCCAATGAAAAGCGATATAAATTATTATCATTTCTAACAAATGCAACATTTTCAGAGTCAGGGGAGAATTTGACATTACGTAAGCTAT
>TARA_B100001093_G_scaffold386013_1_pt1 | contig 11259 bp, 13 predicted proteins | sample TARA_B100001093 | Tara Oceans TARA_B100001093 (sample SAMEA2623116) | marine metagenome | biome: marine biome (ENVO:00000447); feature: surface water layer (ENVO:00002042); material: "saline water (ENVO:00002010), including plankton (ENVO:xxxxxxxx)" | depth 5 m
GCTAAATTAATCTCAAATTGGTTTGATAAAAATGCTGGCAGAGCGCTAGGTATTGCAGCAATAGGTATTTCCTTTTCAGGAGTTGTTCTTCCTTTAGTTGTTGATCCTCTTCTTGATTTAGTGGGATGGAGAAATGTTTATGTAATCTTTGCTTCTGTAGTTCTTTTTATTTTGTTACCTCTGATCTTTTTTACTGTGATTGATGATCCAAAGACTGTTAATCAATTTAAAGATGGCATAAAAAAAGATAATGAAGAAGAATCTTTGCCTCAGGAGATGAGCGCAAAAGATCTTTTGTCTAAAAAAGTTTTTTGGATGATTTCCTTAGCATTCGCCTTTCAATTTCTTTCAATGATGGGCGTGCTTGCTTTTTTACCCGTTCATGCAAGCAAGATGGGGTTAGATGAAACTTGGAATCTTTTAGGCCTTCCTGTTAAACAATATGTTTTTGCTTATGCTCTATCTGCTTTTGGTGGAGTCCTAGGAAAAATAATATTTGGATATCTCATGGACTTGATGAAGGCTGCACATCCTTCAATGATGGGGATGTTCCTTCAAGCAATTGGAATCTTTGGAATTACTTATTTAAATGAACCAAGCATATTTCTCTTAAGTGCATTCATATTTGGTTTAGGTTTTGGTGCTGCAACTCCTCTTATGACCGCGTGTTACCTAAGAACTTTTGGGGCACACAATCTTGGGAAAGCCAGAGGCATATCATCTCCTATTATTTCTCCACTTCAACCAATTGGAATTCTAATAACAAGCATATTAATAGGTTTTCAAGATACTTACTTTGTAGCTTTCAATATTATGGGATGCTTTGCACTTGTTGCTGTAGTTTTAGCGAGCCAAATTCAAGAGCCTGAAAAAAACTGATCTATTGAGCCTATGTTACATCTAGCTCTGCATTTTATAGTTCCTTTATTAATTGCTTTTTTATTTTTTAAAGAAAATTGGAAGTTGTCTTTTTTAATAATGATAGCAACCATGCTGGTTGACTTAGATCATTTACTGGCTAGCCCAATTTACGACGCTAATCGTTGCAGCATAGGATTCCATCCTCTCCATCAGCATTGGTTTATTGGTATATACCTACTCATGAGTTTTTTTTCAAAAACTAGAATAATTGCAGTTGGTTTAATCATCCACATGGCTTTGGATGCGTTGGATTGTTTTTAAACATCTTGAATGGTGCCCTCTCCAGGAATCGAACCTAGAACTACTCCTTAGGAGGGAGTTGTTATATCCGTTTAACTAAGAAGGCTTTGGTTAAGCGTCTGTTATATCAAAAATATCTATATTTGGTCCATCAACACACATGTCGCCAATAGCGCCAACGGTTCCATCCTCTGTTCTAAAAGCTAAATATTTTTCATAGTGTTCTTTTGAATCCCAGACCTCTGTAAGGACAAACTTATGAGGATCTTCTACATGCAATGTAAGATTGATATTTTGACATCCATCATATGCACGTGTGACATGAAAGGCCTCAGTGCAAATTCCTGAAAATTGATCAACCAACCCATCTTTTAACGTTCCGCTAAGTAAAACACTTACTGCCATAATGACTCCTAAACTTTATAAATTAATAAGTTTCTTCATGTTAAATTAAAGAATGTTTAATAGAAAGTGCTGCTGAAAATATACCTTTCTAGTTAAAAATATTAGAATAGGGCGCAAGGACCAATACCATGAGCAAAGAAATCACAATTACACTTCCTGACGGATCTCAGAAGCAAGCACCTGTTGGCATTAGTGGGCTTGAAATTGCAAACATGATTGGCTCTGGTTTAGCTAAAGCTGCTGTTGCGTTTAGCGTCAATGGTGAGCAGAGGGACCTGAGTGATGTTGTTAGTCAGGATTCAGATATCTCTATTTTTACACTTGATTCAGACGAAGGTTTGGAAATCATGCGTCACACAGTTGCAGCTCAGGTGTTAGCCCGTGCTATAAAAAATCTGTATCCAAAAGCTAAATTGGCCATCGGTCCAACTATTGAAAATGGCTTTTACTACGACTTTTTGTCTGATAAGAGAGTTTCTGTAGATGATTTACCAAAAATTGAAAAAGAAATGCAAAAGATTGTTGCTGAAAAGTCTGACATTGCTAAAACAATCCATTCAAAGGAAGAGGCGATCAAGAACTTTGCTGATATCAAAGAAGATTATAAGGTTAAGATCATCGAGGAGTCTGAGCAAGAAGATAATTTTCAACTATACAATCAAGGTAATACTGGCTTTATAGATTTATGTCGCGGCCCTCATTTACCAAGTTTAGATAAAATTGGAGCATTTAAACTCACGAAGATTGCTGGTGCTTACTGGAAAGGCGATTCAAAAAATGAAATGCTCTCTCGCATATATGGTACCGCATGGAAAAATGAAAAAGATCTTAAAAAATATTTAACTCTTTTAGATGAGGCTGAAAAGCGAGATCATCGTAAGCTTGCCAAAGAGATGGATTTATTTCATTTGCAAGAAGAGGCTCCTGGAATGGTTTTCTGGCATGCAAAAGGCTGGTCCATATACGTAGCTTTGCAAAACTATATACGTAATAAGCAAATTGCTAATGGTTATGAAGAAATCAACACACCTTTAGTCGTTGATCGTAAGCTATGGGAGGCATCAGGTCACTGGGATAAGTATCGTGAGAATATGTTTATCACTGAAATTGATGAAGAACATGCAAATGAAAAAAGGGTGAATGCTCTTAAACCCATGAATTGTCCATGCCATGTTCAGGTATATAACCAAGGCCTTAAATCTTATAGGGATCTTCCTGTAAGACTTGCAGAATTTGGGTCCTGTCATAGGTATGAAGCTTCAGGCACCATGCATGGTCTGATGAGAGTTCGCGGCTTTACTCAAGATGATGGTCATATTTTTTGTACTGAAGATCAAATAGAAAGCGAAACAGCAGATTTCATATCTTTATTATCTGAAATTTATACCGAGCTTGGTTTTGAATCTTTTGATATTAAATTATCCACAAGACCCGAAACAAGAGTTGGTTCAGACGAGGTCTGGGACAAGGCTGAGGCCGCATTAGAATCTGCAATTCAAAAACTAGATATCCCATACACAGTTGAAGCGGGGGATGGAGCTTTTTATGGCCCTAAACTAGATTTTGTTTTAACTGATGCCATAGGGCGTGAATGGCAGTGTGGTACTTTTCAAGCAGATTTTAATCTGCCTGATAGATTAGACGCTGAGTACATAGGTGAAGATGGTTCTAAGCATCAACCTGTAATGATGCACCGAGCAATTCTTGGCTCTTTTGAGAGATTTATTGGGATCTTAATAGAAAATTATTCAGGCAAACTTCCTTTGTGGCTGGCTCCTACTCAATTATCAATACTAACAGTTACAGAAGAAGTTAATGACTATGCAGTGAGTCTTAAAGAAAAATTTGATGCAATTAAACTTCGTGTTGAGCTCGATAGTAGAAATGAAAAAATTGGCTACAAGATAAGAGAGCATAGCAATGCCAAGGTTCCATTGATGGCAGTGATTGGCAAAGATGAAATGTCAGCCGGAACAGTGTCTATTAGAAATTTAAGAGAAAATGAAACTAATACTTATTCCATAGATGAAGCTATCAAGTTGCTTCAAAAAGACTCAAGTCCTCCAAGTTAGTTGAACTAAATCCTCCAGCCCTCTCTATCAAACACTCTTAGGTAGGTTAATTGATCGTGCTCAGATTCATTGATGACTTTGACGAAGTCTCCTGATTGAACCAGAATGACGTCACCTGCAGTGAGGGAAAAAGAATCTTGATGTTCAATTCCTTGGCTAGGGTCAGTTCCATGACCTTCCATTGAGTTCATGTATTCGATGACTTCCATCATGCCTCTGCCATTAACTATTATGTATACGACGTCTGAGTCACTAAGTCTGTGACCAACAGTAGACTTTCCTGGCTGTATAACTGTTTTACTAGCTATGATTTTGCCTAATAAGTCATTAGTCCATACAGAGTAATCATCAGTTACTTTATAAGGAGAGCCACCAACCCTGAAATTTACATATTTTTTAGCCATTTTTTAACCATCTTATTGAATATGTAGTGAATTGAAAAATATTTCAATATAATTGTCAATAAATTTTATAAAACCTATATTAAAGGTAAAAATTGATACTTTTTTTTGTAGTTATACTACTAAATAATTATTTTAAGGATAAATATATAAATATGTATATAATTACATCAGCGCTAATTTGACTGGCTTGCACGCGCTTTATAAATGTTGCTAAATAAGATTCCGTCAATAGAATTTATTAGCTTGGCCTTAACTTAATATTAATATTACTGGAGACAATAATGACTGATAAAAAATATACCAACCCTGCGACTATTGCGCTTCATGCTGGTTGGAGAAAAGATGAAACAACTAATTCTGTGACTGTACCAATTCACATGACATCTAGTTATCAGTTTGATGATACCGATCATGCAGCAAACTTATTTGCTCTAAGCGAGTTGGGTAATATCTATTCGAGGATTATGAATCCAACAAATGCAGTATTTGAGGAAAGGATTGCTGAATTAGAAGGGGGAGTCGCTGCATTGGGTCTCGCATCAGGGCAAGCATCCTCAGCTTATGCTATTCAAAACCTATGCAGTCACGGCGATAATTTTGTTGCTTCATCGCATCTATATGGGGGAACTTATAACCAGTTTAAAAACCCATTTTCTGATATGGGGATAGAGGTTAGATTTGTTGATCCCTCTGACCCACAAAATTTTCTTGATGCTACAGATGATAAAACTAGAGCTTATTATGGTGAGGTTTTACCTAACCCAAGTTTTCAAGTTTTTCCATTACAAGAGGTTGCAGATCTTGGCAGACCTTTAGGCATCCCATTGATTGTAGACAATACTGCTGCACCTTTGATCTGTCGTCCGTTTGATCATGGAGCGGCAATTATTATTCATTCAGCTACCAAGTATATTGGTGGTCATGGCACCTCTATTGGTGGAGTCATAGTTGATGGTGGTAACTTTGATTGGGAGGCGCACCCTGATAGACAGCCAAAGCTTAATCAACCTGATCCTAACTATAATGGAGTAATTTGGACTGAAGCGGTTAAAGCATTGGGACCAATAGCTTATATTTTAAAAGCAAGAACTACCTTACTGCGAGATATGGGAGCTGCAATGAGTCCCTTTAACGCCTTTATGTTTATCCAAGGAATGGAAACATTACACCTTAGAATGAAAGAGCATTCAGCCAATGGACAAAAGGTTGCAGAGCATCTTAGTAAACATCCTATGGTTGAAAGAGTGGCTTATCCTGGAACATCGTCAGGTCTCCCGAAAGAAAGAGCAGATAAATATTTGTCTAATGGCTGCGGCGGACTCCTAGGGTTTGAAATTAAAGGTGGTCATGAAGCAGGTAAAAAATTTATTAACTCCCTTGAGATGCTTTATCACGTAGCTAATATTGGTGATTCAAGAAGTTTAGCAATTCATCCAGCAAGCACAACTCACTCACAATTAAATGAAGAGGAGCTAGCCTCAGGCGGAATTAGCTCTGGCTATATCAGACTCTCAATTGGACTTGAGCATATTGATGATATTCTTGCTGACATCGATCAAGCTTTAGCAAAAGCAGAATAACTTGGTGTGTCAGAAGTTTTTCCTAATGTAAGCTATATAATTATTGGCTCTAAGGAAAGGCTTTCAAGAGTTAAATCTTATAAAATAGAGGAAGGGGTAGAGTGTTTGCTTTGTCCCTTCCAATCGATGGCAGAACTTCCATCATTACTAGATTTAAAAATTGCAGAGTTAGATTCACAAGTTATTTCTATTATTCCAGCTGGAGCCTTTCCTAAAAAAGATGCTAGAGCACAGCTTGTTCATTTTTCTAGAAGTGAGTACCAGTTTTGGGGCTGGTATCATTTCGGTAATAAATTTAAGGGAGCAGCTCAAAGCATAGGAAAGCTAAATACGTTTTTAAATAAAGTGCCTCAATTGGAGCAGGGAATATTTTTTTCAAAATCATTATATTTTTCAGTTGGAGGTCTTGGAGACATTGGCGTTAATCCATTTTCTGAATTGGCTAAAAGATTCTATCTGAGATTAGATCCACAAAATCCACTTCCTTCACTTACAATAAGGGCAAAATCACTTTTAGATTAGAATTATATGACGCTTGTCTCAGCTCAAAATATTACATATTCAATAAATGAAAATAAACTTTTTCATAATCTTTCTTTTGGAGTAAATGCTGGAGAAGGGTTGCATATCAAAGGAGGCAATGGTTCTGGAAAAAGCACATTGCTTAGAATTATTTTAGGTATCACTACGCCGACCAAAGGCTTGATAAAAAGATGTAGCGAAGATTTAAAAATATCGTACCTTGGGCATAAAAATGCAATAAAAAACTATCTTACTCCAATCGAAAATTTAGAATTGTTATTCAATGATGTTGAGATAAAAATCGCATATGAATGGCTGTATAAATTTAATCTATCTCATGTTCAAGATGAGCTTGCAGCTAGCCTTTCCTTTGGACAGCAAAAAAAGTTAGCCTTGATTAGAGTTTTAGCACAATCTCCAGAATTGATAGTGCTTGATGAGCCCTTTGTAGGCCTGGACCAAACAGCTGCTGATCAACTTAATCATTTTCTTGAAGAACAGTTATCTGAGGGAGTAGGGCTTATCTTCACCTCTCATATTAACCCGAAGATTAGCTGCAAGGTTTTAGATTTAGAGGCAAAAAATGTTTAGATTGTTAAAAACAGAATCTTTCAAGCTATCAAACAAATTAAAATCCTGGTTGGGACCTTTGTTGATTATGGTCCTTGTTCTTATAGCATTTCCACTCAGCATAGATATTTCACAGTATGATTTAGAGAAGTTTTATTTCTCGATTATCGTCGTCTCTTTGTTGATGACCTCTTTTGTTGCAACAGAGGGGATGTTTGAGGAGGACTTTGAAGATGGATCTCTCGAGCAAGAATTTTTAATAGAAAAAGATTTTTACAAACTCGTTCTATCAAAAATTCTTGTGTACGTGTGTTTGATTGGGATACCCATTGCATTTATTGGGGCACTATTTTCCTTTGCTAATGGAGTGGCAATTGGTAGTTTTGCTAAGGTATTTTTATTATTAATCCTTTCAAATCTTTTGCTGTTTAATTTATTCGCATTTGGCAATGCATTATCAATTAATAAAGGAGCCATGCTGGGAGTGCTCTCCTCTTTGCCGCTTGCACTGCCTGTTATAATTTTACTTGGGCGCGCAATAAGAAGTATTCAATTTGGAGATGGTTTTTCATCAATTATTGCCTTGATGTTTGGCTTAGGGTTGATCTTGTCAGCCATGATGCCATTAATTATCTCTGCCGCCTTAAAAACACATATAGATTAACCAACTTAGGTTTATAATATCGTTTGTGATCACAGCATTCATTCATAAATTCTCCTCGCCAAAAAGTTTTGTTAATTTAACGGAGAAGCTATATCCATTTTTTATAATTGGCGGAGTTTCTTTGTTGATGCTTGGGTGGACATGGGGTTTATTATTTGCCCCTCAAGATGCAGTCCAAGGAAACTCTTATCGAATCATATTTCTTCATGTGCCATCTGTAATTTTTGCAGAGTTGGTTTATTTCTTTATGGCTGTTTGCGCTTTAATGCACCTTGTATGGCGAGTAAAGCTAGCTGCATATTTAATTAAATCTGCAGCGCCAATTGGAGCAATGATCACATTTATCGGTTTATTTTCAGGATCAATTTGGGGAATTCCTACGTGGGGAACCTGGTGGCAATGGGATGCAAGAATCACTTCAACATTAATATTATTTATTATGTATCTAGGAATTTTAACCCTGCATGGATCTTTCTCTAATTTAGAAAAGGCTGACCGACTAATGTCAATATTGGTAATTATCGGAGTTGTAAATATTCCCATTATCAAGAAGTCTGTTGATTGGTGGTCAACACTGCATCAGCCAGCATCAATCTCAGTTTCTGGAAGCACTTCCATTGATCCATCCATGTTGTACCCATTATTTATTTCAGTAATTGGGCTTGGTTTTACACTAATTTCTCTTGGTATTTTAAGTAGTCGTTCTTATATATTAAGTAGAGAAAAGAATAAAAAATGGGCTTTAAAACATGTTTAATTTAGCTTTTAAAAATTTTAATGAAATTTTAGATATGGGCGGTCATGGAATCTATGTTTGGTCAGTATATTTCATTGGCATTTCAATTATTTTTATTAGCTTTCTAATTGCCAAAAAGAGAATCAAAGAAGTGCAAAAAAAAATAATATTAAAAAATGCTTCAAGTTAGAAAAAATAGACTCTGGAAACTAATCACCATTCTTTTTTTATCTGCAGGAGGCATTTCATTAATTCTTGTTTCATTAAATTCTAAGCTGGATTTGTTCTACACCCCATCTGAAATGCTGCAGGCAGATATTAAATCTGGATACAGGATCAAGTTGGGTGGAATGGTTAAAAATGGATCAATCAAAAGAGATGGAACAATCATTAGATTTCTGGTCACAGATTTTATAAAAGAAGTTCCAGTAACCTTTGAGGGAGTTCCGCCTGATTTATTTAAAGAGGACAGTGGAGTCGTCATCCTTGGGTATTTTTTAAATGGCATGTTTGAAGCAGAAGAAATTTTTGCTAAACATGATGAGAATTATATGCCCCCTGAGCTGGCTATAGATGAAGCAAAAGTATGATTGGGGAGATTGCACATTTTCTATCCCTTTCAGCTGTTTTGTTGCTAAGCCTTGTATTGATTTTTAATCTATCATTCTTTTTTACCAAAATTCATCCAAATCAATTAATCCTCTCAATGAGGTTATTTAACCAAGCCTGCTGGCTAGTTTTTATTTCATTTGGCATTTATGTTTATCTCGCCATAAGCGATGATTTTTCAATAGCATATATAGCTAGCCACTCAAACTCTCAGTTACCTATTTTCTACAAGGTAACTTCAATATGGAGTGCGCATGAAGGTTCGATGTTTCTTTGGATAGTATTTTTAACAGCTTGGAGCATCCTATTCATAAATTCGCTTGATAAAAGTCACCCTTTGAAAAAATTAACCTTATTAATGTTGAGTGTAATTATTTTAGGCTTTTTGCTATTTTTGCTATTAACATCTAACCCCTTTGAGAGAATTATGCCATTTGGAGCTCTTGAAGGCGCAGATATAAATCCAGTTTTGCAAGATCCAGCCTTAGCCATACATCCGCCAATGCTTTATTTGGGGTATGTAGGGTTTGTGATTTCCTTTAGTTTTATTACGGCATATTTGCTGAATGGTGATTTTGAACTGCAATGGGAGCAAGATATTAGAAATTGGTCTTTTGTTGCGTGGATTTTTCTTACCATCGGCATCACTCTCGGGAGTTGGTGGGCTTACTATGAATTGGGCTGGGGAGGATATTGGTTTTGGGATCCTGTAGAAAATGTTGCCCTGATGCCATGGCTTGCTGCAACAGCATTTATGCATTCATTATTTGCAGCTTCAAAATCAAATGTACTAAAAACTTGGACTATGTTTTTAGGAATTTTAATTTTTGCCTTAAGTTTGTTTGGGGCATTTATTGTGAGATCTGGAATTATTGATAGCGTCCATTCATTTGCCAATGATCCGGAAAGAGGATTATATCTTTTAAGTTTTTCAGGCCTCATTACATTGCTCGCACTGACAATTTTTGCTTATCGTCTACCTGCTTTAAATACTTCAAAATTAGTTGTCACGGGCTCAAAGGAATCATTTCTTTCAATGAATAACATATTGATGATTACTAGTATTTTTTCTATTTTTCTTGGGGTTACCTATCCATTGATAATCGAATCTATCAGCGGGGAAAAAGTCAGCATCGGCCCCCCATATTACAATACAATTTTTGCTCCATTAATCCTTATAGCCGCTGCATTTATTATGATTTCAGTTGATGCATTATGGCAGCGCTCGATGCCTTTAAAAGCATTGCTGATCAACATCTTTGCTCCAACAATGCTATCTCTGCTATCTTTATATCTCATATGGCAAGTTACAAATATTTTTTCTATTCTTGCATATATAGGAATTTTTTCTGGCTCATTGATTCTTTTCAGCTATCTGACAAGGACCATTAATAATTTTTTTAACAAAAAATTTATTAACAAAGGCAGTGCAATTGCGCACATAGGTTTGGGCTTATTATTTTTTGCAGTATCAATGAATAGCATTCTTAGCTATGAGAAGAATTTAAATCTTGCGCCTGGTCAATCTATATCAATAAACGAATCAGTACGAGAGTTTTCTTTTAACGACATTCGAGTTTTTAAAGCTTCCAATCATGATGTTATTTCTGCTCAGGTTTCATTGTTGCAGGATGGAAGAGAAATATCTTTAAACCCGCAAAAAAGAAAATATGCTACAAGAGGTCAGATTACGTCTGAATCTGCCATTCATGCATCCGTGCTTAAAGACACATATTTAACAATTGGTGATCAGCTAGAAAATGGTACCTGGACATTTTCATTAAAAATTAATTATTTTATTAAGTGGATTTGGTTCTCAGCCGCTTTGATGGTACTCGGAATGTTGCTTACAATTTTTAAGAAGAAAGCATCATGAATCAGTCACTTAGATTTTTGATAGTAATACTTCCAATCCTAGTTCTAGTTTTCTTTGCTAAGGTGCTTTTAGTTGATGAGGATATTAAATTTTCTAATTTCGAGTCCAAAAATTTTCCATCATTTGAGTTGAATGATTTGAATGGAGACCCAGTAAATACTGAGTCTTTAGATGGAATCAAACTTATCAATGTATGGGCAAGTTGGTGTATTACCTGTCTTGTTGAACATCCTTTTTTAACTAAGTTGGCCGAGAAAAATATTCAAATTATTGGCTTAAATTATAAAGATTCAGATTTTAAGGCAAATGCTTGGCTTCAAAAACATGGCAACCCTTACTTGTTTTCAATATATGACCCGAGAGGTGACTTAGCATTTGATCTTGGGGTTACTGGTGCACCTGAGTCATATCTAATTGTGAATAATCAAGTTGTAGGACATATCCAGGGTGAAATGAATCAAACCAAATGGGAAACGATTTTTCTTCCTTTAATCGCAAAAGCTAAGCAAGGATCATGATGATTAGAAAATACCTCACGCTATTTTCTTTTTTTATCCTTTCCACTTATGCATATAATCAGATGGTATATGAATTTGAAGATTCTATGCAGGAGAAAAGATTCTACTCATTGATTTCAGAGATCAGATGTCCAAAATGTAC
>TARA_B100001093_G_scaffold517834_1_pt1 | contig 11258 bp, 12 predicted proteins | sample TARA_B100001093 | Tara Oceans TARA_B100001093 (sample SAMEA2623116) | marine metagenome | biome: marine biome (ENVO:00000447); feature: surface water layer (ENVO:00002042); material: "saline water (ENVO:00002010), including plankton (ENVO:xxxxxxxx)" | depth 5 m
TTCGAGTGTGGCGTTCACGAGAGGGTTTAGTCCATGGCGCAGTCAATCGACTCAGTCTCACACAATTGAGAAAGTTATTGGCCCTTTGTCATGACACCGATAGGAGCATCAAAGGCGCAACACAAGAACCTGCATGGTCAATGATTAAAGACCTTTTATTGGGCCTTGCTGGTCATCCGATGACTCGCTACCCTAAATAATTCTTTTTTTAAATACTCAGACAAACGCTTTGCTACCTGATCAACCCTTGCATCGCCAATGAGATCTGCAATCTGCACAACTTCCAAACCCGGATATCCGCAGGGATTGATTCTAGAGAACGGCTCTAAGTCCATTTTGACGTTAATGGCCATACCGTGAAATGAAACCCCGTGACGAATCCTAAGACCTAAACTTGCTATCTTCTTATTATCAACATACACACCCGGCGATTTAGAGCGAGTTTCTGCCGCAATTCCATAAATACCCAATAGTGCTATCAGCGTATTTTCAAGCATACTTACAAGACCACGGACGCTTAATCCGAAGTTTTTTAGCGGTATCAGCGTATAAAGAACTACCTGCCCTGGACCATGATACGTTACTTGTCCACCGCGATCGGACTGCACTAGTGGGATATCACCCAGATCTAGTAGGTGCTCAATTTTACCCGCCTGACCTTGCGTGAACACCCTATAATGTTGCACACGCCAAATCTCAGCCCGCCCACCGCCTTTCAATAGTGCTATCTGATTCCTCATCGCCTGATGCGTTCGTTCGTACGCCTCAAGCCCTCGTTCTAAAATGATCACTTCAGTCATCAGAGGACCATGTGTACTCTACCAGTGGCCTTTAAATCTTCGTGTAATTGCTTCAACTGATTTTCACTTTCGGCCTTTATTGAAAAACGAAAACTTTGATACTTTCCATTCTTACTCGCTGTAATCCGTAACCCCTCGGTAGCATAACCCTCGCAATGGCGTTTCACTATCTCTTCAAGGATCGATACAAACCCTTCGCAGGTATCCGCGATAACAGAAATATGGTAACCATCATATGGGAATTCGATGGTTGGCTTTGACGGCTGCGGCCCATCAGTCATAGCATCGCAATTTCTCATCATACGCGTCCTGTAAAGCCAAAAATATCGATGTCAACTTACCATTTCCGACACTACCACCAGGATTCAGCTCAACGATAGGCATCAAGCCCCTAGTTGAACTTGTTAAAAAAATACCATCTACTTCTTGAAGGCAATCTACCCGAATATTATCCTCTACTATTGATATACCTAGATTATGAGCAATTTCAATCACGATATGTCTAGTAATTCCTGGCAAAATCAGATCACTTAATGGCGGAGTCACCACCTTTTGTCCTCGAATCACGAATACGTTCGATGTAGACGCCTCGGTCACGTATTCCTCACGGTACAAGATCGCTTCCTGTGCATCAGAATCTCGAGCCTCCTGCATGAGCAAGACATTACCAAGCAGCGCAGTTGACTTAATGTAGTTTTTTCGCCAACGGATATCCGGTCTTACAATTGCTTTAGAAGTCATCTGCGAGACAGCTTCAAAGTCACTAACTGTAAGAAAAATCGTTGGTGATACGATTGACGGAAACGAATGATTTCGGACGCTCGAGGTCCCACGAGTCACCTGGATATAAATTTTCGCGTTAGAGAAACCGGCTTTTTTTATCAATCGATCGACGTCAGCAAACACATGCTCAATTGACGTATCAAGACCGATCGAATCGAGGCTTAATTGCAAACGCTGAGCGTGAAGCGACTTCGCACGAATTTGACCATCGATCTGTGCCATAACCTCGTAAACACCGTCACCGAACAAAAAGCCTCGATCCATTGGAGAAATCCGCGCTTTGTGGAGCGGCATGAGTTCCCCGTTGAGGCAACACCAATTCATGCAAAAAATCTCAATACATAGTCCATTAGGCGTTTGAAGATCCCACCCTCTGGAACGGCGTTTGCAACAGCGACAGGTGATTCTGCAAGTACGCGTTCCCCGAGCATTATCCTAACGGTCCCCACGGTAGTGCCGGACTCTAACGGCGCATCAAGACTATCTGGGGCATCGAGGATTGCCTGGATCGATGGCTCGCGACCGAGCGGTAATGTCACATACAACGCTTGCGTTGGGGTAAGATCCACAGACTCAGCTTCACCAAACCATACTTTACGAGCACTCTCAGGTAGCGGCTGACCCGCCGTAAATAAAGTCTGTCCGCTAAAATATCTAAATCCGTATTGCAATAATTTAGTCGTCTCCTGCTCACGAGATTTTTCACTTGCCGTACCCATAACCACGGAAATTAGACGAAAACCATCTCGCTCTGCACTAGCAACTAAACAATAGCCTGCCTCTTCGGTATGACCCGTTTTTAATCCGTCCACACTGAGGTCACGGAATAAAAGACTATTTCTGTTAGCTTGCTTAATACCGTTATAGGTAAAGTTCTTTTCACTGTAAATCGCATAAGTCGCTGGAAAATCACGAATGGTCCGAGCGGCAAGAATTCCCAGATCTTTAGCAGTTGTATAATGATCCTCTTGGGGCAGACCTGTTGAATTCTTAAATTGTGTGTTGGTCATACCGATATTTCTAGCCGTTTGATTCATAACATCAGCGAAAACATCCTCAGAGCCCGCAATATATTCTGCTACAGCGACACTTGCATCATTACCCGACTGAATGATGATCCCACGTAAAAGATCCTCCAACCGAACCTCTGTCCCTTCACGAACAAACATGCGTGAACCGCCAGTCTTCCATGCTTTAACGCTAATAGGTACTTCATCAGTGAAGCTAGCTCGACCCTCTGCGATTTCACGTTCCGCAATGTAGGCCGTCATCATTTTAGTCAACGAGGCCGGTGGGAGTGGCTGATCGGCATTATACTCCACTAATATCTCACCATTGGTGGCGTCGAGCAGAAGATACCCTGATGCTTGCAATTCGGGCGCCGCCGGTATTGGTGGACCATTTCCAAGTACTTCTGTTAACGGAACATTGGCTCCAGCAGCTAAACTAAATACATACGTCAGAGCTATCCAAAAGAGACGCACTCTACTCTCCTTGCTTTACTTTTTACTTCATGATCGATTTTTGCGGTGACCAACCTAACATCACCAACTTTTCATAAACCGCGCGCTCAACACTTAAATTAAGTGTTGGCAGTACCTGTACCCGGAACAATCCGGATCCATTTGATTCGACACGCACGCTCGCTTGTTCTTGGGGGATTGCACTACGGATTTGACTGGCTAATTTTTGAGCCTGCTCTTCCGTTGACACAGCCGTTACTTGAAAGACGGATTGCGCTGTTTTAGCAAGGGGGTTTGGAATTAACGAGGGATTGGCAGTCGGGACCGTCAAAACTTCATAACTCACCTTTACTGTTCCATTCTCTGAAAAACCTAGCCGCTTAGCTGCAGCCCACGATAGATCTAAGACCCTTCCCTCTTTGAAAGGACCTCGATCGTTCACGCGAACCACTAAAGATTTTCTATTTTCAAAATTAGTTACGCGGATCCAAGCCGGAATCTGCATTGTTTTATGCGCAGCAGTAAACTGGAACATGTCAAAAGGTTCGCCCGACGATGTGAGCCGACCGTGAAACTTACGTCCATACCAGCTTGCGATCCCAGTCTCTTCGAATCCCGGGTCGACCGGCCTAATCTCATATGTAACGCCGTCCACAAAATAGCTTTCAGGATTACCGTACCGAGATAAGGGTTCTGGCTTTGCTTCGGGTTCTGGTAATGCGGCAATATCCACCGAGTTTATTAAAGGCGGACCATCTGGAATATCGTCCATCAATTCTTTCGTTTCAGATGGTTCAGCACCCCGCCCTAGCCAATCTTGAACTGTAGAGCAACTGGCTAAAAAAATTAACCCAAGCACCAACAGCACTGGCCTCACAAGGCTAGTTCCTTAGCGATCTCTTCAGACAATTGGGTCACCGCCATAGCGTATAACGGCGATCGGTTATAGCGAGTAATGACATAGAAATTCTTGGTAACAGCCCAGTATTCATCGCCTTCTGTACCATGCAATCCAAGCACATCAAGTGGGAGCTGAGCCCATTCAGGAGGAATGCCTTTTACGCCTTTTGCCGTCAACTCAGAACCTGTTTCTTTAATGACGATGGCAGATTCCATTTTCTTAACATTGAATGCCGCATCGGAAACAATGCTCGCAACTCCGTAAGCCGTGTCCCAACCATGCCTCATAAGATAATTTGCAACCGAACCTATCGCATCGGCAGGGTTATTGATCAAATCGCGCCGGCCGTCATTATCAAAATCGATGGCGTAGGCTAAATAACTGGATGGGATAAACTGACCAAAACCCATAGCCCCGGCATAAGAACCCTTCAAGTCAGTCACACTCAAATTCTCTTCCCTGGCAAGAAGAAACAGCGACTCTAACTCACCCAAAAAGAATTTAGCCCGCTTCGGATAATCCAATCCCAGAGTCGCCAATGCGTCAAGGGCTCGAAAGCTCCCTTTATTCTTACCAAAGTAGGTCTCGACGCCAATAATTGCAAGGATAACCTCAACTGGAACACCCAATTCCAGCTCTGCCCGCGCAAGAGTCTCTCTATGCTTCTGGTGAAAGCTTTTTGCTGCCAGTATTCGTGGTCGCTTCAGAAAGATAGAACGATAATCTTTCCATTTTTTTCTTTCCGCTGGGCGATTCATCGCATTGATCACGGAATCTAATCGTTTCGCTTCCGACATTAATGTCAATATCTCATTAGGATTCAGTCCCTTGGCCGCAAGACGTTTAACCATCACCTGTACTTCAGAGCGTTCAGCATAATTAGCGTTTGCCAACGAAATAGGTGGTCCGAATAAACTAATAACAATAACGATCATCTGGATGATGCGCATCACGACTCCCCTGAAAGTACCCTGTTCGTCCTCTGCATTGACATGATTAAACCAAACCCAATCAATAATGAAACGATAGATGTTCCACCATAACTAATTAATGGTAAGGGCACACCTACCACTGGCAGTATTCCACTAACCATCCCAAAATTCACGAACACATATACAAAGAAAGTTAACGTAATTGAACCAGATAATAGCCGCCCAAAATTACCTCTCGCTCGCATAGTCAAAGCAAGGCAGCGTCCTAAAATTAAAGTATACAAAATCAATAGCGCACTTATTCCCAAGAATCCCATTTCCTCACCAATGACAGCGACAATAAAGTCTGTATGAGACTCTGGTAGGAATTTTAACTGTGCCTGCGTTCCAGAAGCATAACCTTTACCAAACAAACCACCAGAGCCAAGCGCTGTCATCGCCTGAATACTGTTCCAACCAGCTCCAAGGGGATCGCTCTGAGGATCTATAAGAGTCATCACCCGCGTTCGTTGATAATCAAGCATCACCATCCAAAGTAGTGGGAATGCCGCAACCGCTAAACCTCCCAACATGGCTAAAAGTCGCCAAGAAATTCCTGCTAGGAAAATCGCGAAAAAACCAGATCCGGCAATGATGATACTGGTCCCCAGGTCAGGTTGCTTTGCGATTAATGCGACAGGGATCACTATTAGAGCAGCCGCGATAATTAACTGAGACAGCGTTGGAGGGAGTTTTCGTCGCGTTAACCACCAAGCAACCATAGCTGGCAAGGCTAATTTCATCAGCTCAGATGGCTGGAACCTCGGGAACCCTGGCAGATCTAACCAACGCTGTGCCCCCTTTACATCAACACCCATTAGTAAAACAGCAACCAGGAACACTGCGGAGAGTGCGAAAACGAACGGCGTAACATGGATGACTAAGTCGCGCCGTGCTTGCGATACAACAAACATACTAGCCAGGCCAGCTAACGCGTAAGCAGCCTGTCGAAGAACCATTGGCATATTTTGACCAGACGCAGAGTAGAGGACAACCAGTCCGTACAATACTGTGACTACAACAACCAATGTTAAAAAAGGATCAACTCCATAGCGTTGCGCAAATCGCTTGGGTCGGAAGGACTCGATATGCCCGATTTCAGTTGCTGCTGGCATTCTTGTAGCGAAGTAGTTTATTGTTTATCTGAGTAACATAAGTGGCATCGGGAGGGATAGATCCTTCCTTTCTACGGAGCAACCAGTAATTAAAAACTTGTCTTGCTACTGGTGCTGCTGTCGAGCCACCTGAGCCACCGTTTTCGATTATTAAGGCGATAACGATGCTCGGGGCGTCCGCCGGAGCAAATCCAACGAATAAGGCATGATCGCGGAGCCGCTCTTCAATTTCAGACGCTTCATACTCCTCCTCCTGTCCGATACTAAAAATCTGCGCTGTCCCTGTCTTACCTGCAATTCGATAATTGAGACCTTTCCCAGAGCCTCGAGCCGTTCCGTTTTTATCATGCAGCACACCCTCCATAGCATCAATCATGCGCTCCCAATCTATCAGCTCTCCAATTGGCACAGGCGCACCAGCATCCAAGTCCTCAAGTAAAGAAAAATGAGGATCAATGAAATTCCCCCGACGCGCCACCGCAGTGGTAGCAGCCGCTAACTGAAGAGGGGTGGTTACCCAAAACCCCTGACCAATGCCAGCAATGATAGTCTCCCCTTGGTACCACGATTGATTTCTCACTTCGCGTTTCCAGGCACGGCTAGGCAGGATTCCCGGTAAGTCGTCTTTAATATCACGACCCAGACGACGCCCAAAACCGAACCATTTCATCCCTTCAGACATCTGATCAATCCCAAGCCTATTGGCCATTTGATAGAAGTAAGTATCGACTGACTCAATGATTGCTTTATCCATAGTGACGCGGCCGTGACCCCACTCTTTCCAATCCCGATATTTGTGGTCATTTCCTGGCAACTGAAAAAAACCTCGAGAAAAATATTCTGTTTTCCAACTCACCGCACCGTAGTGCAACCCGACCAAGCCAAGCATTGGTTTTATCGTTGATCCTGGAGGATATTGGCCACGTAATGCTCTGTTAAATAGGGGAGTATCGCGATTCGATTGAAGGGTCGCGTATTCAGCCTGACTAATCCCTCCGATAAATGAATTAGCGTCGTAGGTTGGTGCACTCGCCAGCCCCAAAATACCACCGTTAATCGGATCTATCGCTACAATAGCACCCCGCCTATCCCCGAGCACCTCGTACAATTTTGCAGTTAAACCAATATCCAAATGTAGCGGAATATTAGAACCAGGTTTGGGATCCTCTCGATCGACAGAGCGCATAATTTGGCCGCGCGCGCTCGTCTCAACGCGTTCGACACCAACCTGCCCAAGCAACACATCTTCGTATGCTTTTTCTACACCTAACTTTCCGATCGTATCTGTACCCGCGTACTGCCTTTCGTCAACGTTTTTGAGCTCATTCAAAGAAAGGCGACCCACATAACCAAGGCTATGGGCTGTCAGGCCTCCATAAGGATAATGCCGTGTCGGTCTCGCCTTAATTTTTAGGCCTGGGAAACGAAATAGATCAACGGCTATCCGAGCGGCATCCGATTCAGACAAATCATCCTTAACCACCACGGGATCACGTGGTCTCCGCCGAGATTTAAAATTTTTTTCGAATCGCTCCATATCGCCATGCGAAAAATCGATACGTGATCGTACTTCAGCAATAGCCGCATCAAGGTCGTCAAATTCTTCAGGAACAATAAGCAATTGTAGATTAGGTCGATTCTCTGCCAAAACCAAACCGTTCCGATCGGTGATCAGACCACGAGCGGGCTCTAGAGGTAGGGTTTGTAACCGATTAGCTTCTGACGCAGTCTGAAATCGCTCTGTTTCGACCAGCTGCAGCCAAATTAGACGAATCAGCAAGAGTAACAAAAGGGAGGCGCAAAAAAAGGCAGCAACAACTACTCTTCCACAAACCAGATTCTTTTCACGAACTCCTGTCGAAAGCTCCAACCTCAACTCCTATGATACGGGTGTCCTTGGCGGACGCTATCAGCGCGGTACAATTGTTCCACCACTATAATTCGCGCTAAAGGGTGTGGAAAAACGAGTTTAGAGAGGCTCCATTGGCTATCTGCACGCTCGCACATATCCTCACACCAGCCATCAGCACCACCCAAAGCAAAGACTAGTGAGCGACTCGTTAGCTCCCAGCGCGTTAGTTGTTCTGCTAGCTCAACTGTAGAATACGAATGGCCTCCCTCGTCAAGGAGTATCAAGAAATCGCTCGATTTCAAGCGATCTAACGTCCTTTTTCGATGCTCTTCCTTGGCTTTAATTCCCGCTTGTTTAGAAGCTGGAATTTCCTCGAGGATTAGATTGAACTGATGACGAAATCGAGACAGATATTCGGTACATGCAGTCTGCACCCAATCTGGCATTTTTTGTCCGATGGCAATAAGCCTCACGTCAGTCATTAGACCTCACTACTGTCTTTGAGCCCTCGAACACGACGTTCCCATAATCGCTCGAGATCATACAACTCTCGAATGGGTGGTTGCATCACATGAAGTACGACGGAATCAAAATCAACTAAAACCCATTCCGATACGTCGGCACCTTCACTTCCTAAAGCGGAAATACCATATTTTTTTTTCATCTCTTGAACAACATGATCAGCGAGTGATTTAACGTGTCGACTCGATGTACCGCTAGCAATCACCAACCAGTCCGTTACAGAGGTTTGATCTCTCACATCGATAATTCGAATTTCACTTGCCTTTAGGTCCTCTAAAGCATCCACAATCAGGCGGCTTATTTCAGTATTTTCAATCATTCAGTATCCTGGTATAGGTCATATTTACCCAAATAATCGGCAACAGTTTGGGGTACGGGAAGTTGTTTAGTACCTTGCGCAATCAGGCTACGCACTAAAGTTGATGAAATAAAGAGATCTGGCGTCTGGAGCCTCACCAAGTAACCACTGGGTACATTATCCAGAAGACCGCTATCCGAAATCTCATTCATTTTTGCCAAGACAGATGGTATCTCCACACATTCGCCGGCACGATTCAATATGCAGACATTGCAAAGTAATGGCACCGTCCTCGGCCTATACCAAGAATCCATTTTACGTATAACATCGGCGCCAAGTACCAGTACAAAGGATTCATCATTCCCAAACTGCTCTCGTAAACCATTTAAAGTATCAATAGTATAACTAGGACCTGGTCGATCAAATTCGATTTTATTGATATTGATGTCCTGAAGATGACTCATGGCAAGATGCAACATTTCCAGCCTATGAGCTGCCGAGACCTCACTGTTACGATGAGGCGGCTGATTATTAGGAATCACGTGTATCGTGGCACTAGGAAATGTAGACCGCAGTTGATCCACCATAGCGACATGGCCATTGTGCACAGGATCGAAGGTACCTCCGAATAAGACCTGCACTATCTGCGCACCTGGCCTTCTCCAAACACAATCCACTTCTGATTAGTCAATCCTTCAAGCCCAACAGGACCTCGAACATGAATTCGATCTGTGGAAATACCAATTTCAGCACCGAGGCCATATTCAAAACCATCGGCAAATCTCGTCGAAGCATTAGCGATAACAGAAGATGAATCTACTGCTCGCATAAATTGTCGAATCGTTCTGTAACTATCTGAAACTATTGCATCCGTGTGATGAGAACCGTAGGTATTGATATGTGTTATCGCCTCATCGACAGAGTGCACTACTTTGATGGCCACAATTGGTGCTAGATACTCGTCATACCAATCCTCTTCACTAGCTTCTATCGCCGAAGAAATCATAGAGCAAACAATCTCACAACCGCGAATCTCAACTGAATGCTGCTCCAAAAGCGCATTTAACTCTGGTAGCAACACATCCGCTACAGCCTCATGAATCAAAAACGATTCTGCTGCATTACATACCCCATATCGATGTGTCTTCGAATTTTCTAAAATACGCAGGGAAGTAGCTGTATCACTCTCACAGTCAATATATACATGGCAATTACCATCTAGGTGTTTAATTACAGGAACACGTGCATCCTTAGCGACACGCTCTATCAGTCCCTTACCACCACGTGGAATGATCACATCACACATCGGATCTTTACCACCAATCATCGCTCCAACAAAATCTCTATCCGCTGTTGGCGCAATCTGAACACATGCATCGAGTAAGTCCACCGCTTGTAACCCTGTTTTAATACACAGGGCAATAGCCTGATTAGTATGGAAAGCCTCGCTACCGCCTCTAAGAACGCTAGCGTTCCCTGACTTCAGACATAAGGCAGCAGCATCTATTGTCACATTTGGTCGAGATTCGTAGATAATCCCAATGATCCCAAGCGGTTGTCGCATTAAACCAACTTCGATGCCAGATGATTTTTTCGTAACCTGAGAAACTTCTCCGACAGGATCTGGAAGAGCAACGATTTGTTCAATACCACGAGTCATCGCTTCAATGCGTTCATCATTCAACTGCAGGCGATCAAGGAGCGCCTCGTCTAACCTCTGATTTCGACCAGCTTCCAGGTCCCGGGAGTTGGCAGCGAGAATCTTTGCTTGATTCGCGATTATGGTGTCGCCAATAGCCAAAAGTGCTGCATTTTTTTTACTAGTTGGAGCAGTTGAAATGACCGCTCTGGCTGCTGTTGCCCGATTAGCTATGTGTTGATAATCCATGGTAGCTCCACTGTATTGATTTGATTATACAGCGGCTTCACTCAAGAAATCAGGCGTCTCGCCCCTGAATTTGAAGTTTTGCAACTTCGGACTCGAGCTCAAAAAGTCGCTTACTTGAATCCTGCATTTCGAAAAATGACTGCTTTACTTCGTTATCAAATGGCAATAACTCGGTTAGTCGAGCACTCACTTCGCTAGCGTCGGTATAGTCAATTTCGCTGTAAAGGCCTCGAATCGTTGGATGCGCTTGTAAGCTTTTAAGGAGTTCAACTAGGCCCGTGTGCCCAGCAGGAACTTCGTGAGATGACTCCAGAGGTAAATCCACGGCATCAACAAGCCATAATCCATCCTCGCGTTGCCTTGGGTTAAACAGCTGCTGCTTTCGCTCACCAACAGCCAGAATCCCGAGGAGTCCGTTATCCAAACGATCAAAGTCGCGAATTGACACTTCACACCCTAGATCCGCAAATCCCTCAGACCGAGACATCGTTACAACAAAATGCTCACCATCTCGCATACATTGGCCAACCATATCCAAATAACGCGCCTCAAAAATTTGAAGTGGAAGTCGTCCTCCAGGAAACAGTACGAGAGGGAGGGGAAACAGCGGTTTAGTCACGTTAACCTCCGGTTGAATCAACTTAAATGTCATAGTGGAGACATTG
>TARA_B100001093_G_scaffold175880_3_pt1 | contig 11245 bp, 11 predicted proteins | sample TARA_B100001093 | Tara Oceans TARA_B100001093 (sample SAMEA2623116) | marine metagenome | biome: marine biome (ENVO:00000447); feature: surface water layer (ENVO:00002042); material: "saline water (ENVO:00002010), including plankton (ENVO:xxxxxxxx)" | depth 5 m
GTCTTTTTTCGACGATTTTTTTCTATAGGATATTTTCGCATTATTGTAAATTTTTGTTGCGGTGGTGTGGAGGTTAAATTTTTTGGATATGTATATTTAACATAATTACCGCATACATCAATTGTCCAAAGTAAATCGTCTTTTCTAGTGTAAGTTCGGACATTAGATAAATGTTCATGTACTGTTATTATGTCATAACAAGGATTATAAAATTTTATTCCCTTATATTCTAATTCTGTTTTAAAAACATGTTCACTGCCCGGTCTATTTTGAATATGATTTATAAGGTTATAATCAATATTTATAGGAGATTTAAAAATAAATGAATCAAAACCGCCTACCTCTAAAGGTTTCCAGTTAGCATTCGGTGAAGAAATAATATTTGTTGATGCATCGCGGTCAGATCTTGTTAATGAGAAACCAATATTAGGATATTGTTTTAAAATAGTAATTAGTTCTTGATCGCATTTTTGTACCCATATATCAGAATTACTTATCATACATATTTCTTTTTGTAACTGATTAGCAATTTTCATATAATCCGCGTAAGTTGGTTGCTTATTCAATAAAATTATCTGTATTTTTCCTCTGGGTTTAATTTTTTCTTTTAAAAAAATCATATCGGTTTTTTTTTCGATAAGCAAATAAATTTTATTGATGTAAGGACAAGCGACGTTTAAATAAAGACATTTCAATAATTCATTTTGCCTTTCAACTTGTTTTGGAATAAAAAATGATGTTATTAAATTAATCATTAATATACTATGTTATAATGTTTAATTTCAGCTATTTTAACTAAATTCAGCCATAATATTTGTTAAAATTTCAATAGCATTGTTACAACCAAATCGCATATTTGATACTACAACTTCATTATAGCCATCATTTCCATCTCTTTCTATCATACCCATCCTTATTACACTATCTTCATCGTGTGGATGATTTTTTCTAAATCCCACATATGTTAGATTTTTCTCTGTTTCTCCTTGATAATTATTTTTATGAAGCATATATTCAATAATTTTTCCCACAGTATAACCGGCATTAATAAGTTTAATATCCACAGAATTAGGAATAGTAGAAATAGACTTTTCAATGATGCCTGCGTCTTCGATAGTATCATGGATATTTTTCAGCTTTTGGATAAGAATTTCACATGCTTTCTGTACCAATTCTTCATTTGTATAAACACCAATAGTTTCTAGTTTAAAATCAAAACTATCATTTTTGAAATATCTCAATCCTTCATGATTGTACCAATTTTGTTGTAGTAGTGCTAAAACATCTGGGTCGGCTTTTTCCTCTGATGAAATTTCAGCCAACTTATTTTGCCAAATTTGGTCTTGTTTCATTTTATCTACTGTAAATTTGTAAGCACATGTTGACGCTACATTAAATGTTCCATCTTCGCTTGCTGTATGTAGTGACATTTTTGCGCTAATGGATAATTCTTCACCTGGTGCTATAGTAGATACTTTAGGTCGTAGTCTAGCAAAGACAATATAATCACCTGTGATAGGACAAGGTGGGAAGATTTTTCTAACAGCGCTTTCTTGAAGATATTTTCCTGAAGATATATTTTTAATTTTAAAATGCTCAGTTGTAACATCGATAGTATTTTCTGATTCATTTTTCATATTGATTTCCACTACTAGTTCTTTGTATGGCAATGACGCATCTGAAATATGAATAGGAATACAAGAGAGACGTTGTTTAAGAACCTCGTTATTTAGTCTTGTAGTGTTAGTATGAATGTCAGCGTCATTTTGATCATGTGGAAAACAATGAAAGACCAAAGTAGGAATATCGGAAAGAATGACACGCCTAATTCCGTTGATAAACGAAACATTAATACCTTCAATTGTGAATTCTAAAATTCCATTTTCTTCACCCTTAAATGAAAGCAAAGTACTATTTTTCGATTGTTCTTGTGTGGCGATGGATTGCATGATTTACTTATACATAAAGAATATATTATTATATCAATTTTTTTGTGTTATATATCTATTTTTCAATTACTTTTATAATATTAGATGAGTTCGGTCTTATATTATAGTAAATTTTGTAATCATTGTAAAGAACTAATAACAAGAATAGCCAAAACAAAGACAAAGAATGACTTGCATTTTGTTTGTATTGATAATCGTGAAAGACACAAAGACGGTACAATTAATATTATTCTAGAAAATGGACAGAGGTTATTATTACCTCCAAATATTAAAACAGTTCCCTCTATATTATTATTACATCACGGAAATCGAGTTTTAGGAGGTATTAAGGAGATTCTTCATTATCTAAAACCAGGAGAAGAAACTATTATGAATCAAGCTACAAATCATAATGGAGAACCTCAAGCTTTTTCATTTTGTGAAATGGGAAGTAGTTTATCTGATAATTATTCTTATTTAGACATGTCAGCAGAAGAATTATCCGCAAAAGGAAACGGTGGATTAAGACAAATGCATAGTTATTGTACTATTAATCAAAGTGACTCCATAGCTACACCACCTGACGATTACGAACCGGATAAAGTTGGTGCTGTAGATTTAGGAAAATTACAAATGAAACGGGCGAATGATGTTAGACAAAAACGTTAATAATTATTTAAAAAAATCATTATATGATACATATAATTATCATGAGTATATTAAAAGCTTTTACTGGACACTTAATGGAGTTTGCCAAGGAAATTAAACGGGTTTTTCCCGAAGATGCTGATTTACGCACCGGGTATATTTTTTTAGAAGGACTAGTTAAAATAAATCCCAAATCTGTTATTCTTGGTTGGAAAGAATGTGTCAATGATCTTTATAAAGATGAAATTTTGGCTGGAAATTTAGACTATTTTATTAATAAAGATTACAATAAAGATTTAGAAGGTTCTCAAAATAAAGGACGACTTTTAAAAACAATAGATTCATTTCGAGAAAAAGTGAAAAATATGGGAGTTGAAAATAAAGAAAAATCAATGAAATACCTTCAGAATTTAACGAAATTGTGTAATATGTATTTTCAAAATAAATAAGAGTTTAGTTTCACTTAAATAATTTGTTTGATTTAGATATATAATGTCTGAATCAAATACTGAAATTCCAAAAGAATTTTGCAAAGTAAGCAAAGATTTTATTACTGATATTTTAACCACATTTCCAGAATACAAAGAAACATTACATGAAGGATTAATTGATATTTTACAAGAAAACAATGATACCGCAAAAGTAAGAGAAGTTTTTGATTATGTAAAAGAAATATATCCAGAGAGATTTTTTGATTTACTTTACCAAAATCAAGAGATTTTCACAGATGAAAGTATTAATACAAAATTCTTACCAAATATAGAATTTGCTGAATTATGGAAACAAGATATTTCAGATAAAACTAAACTTGTTATTTGGAAATATCTTCAATTACTTTTATTTGCTGTAGTTAATAATGAATCAGATGGTAAATCGTTTGGTGATACAGCAAAGTTATTTGAAGCAATTAATGAAGATGAGCTTAAAAATAAATTAGAGGAAACAATGGAACAAATGGCAAATATTTTTGATATGAGCGGAGATACACCTTTCACACCTGATATTTCTAATATTAATCCAAGTGATTTGCCTAATCCTGAAGAATTACATAGTCATATTAACGGAATGTTACAAGGTAATTTAGGTAAATTAGCAGCAGAAATTACAGAAGAAACAATGAAAGAATTAAATACAGATGTATCCGGCGCAGATTCGGTTGGAGACATTTTTCAAAATCTTTTTAAAAATCCAGGAAAATTAATGTCTATGATTAAAAAAGTAGGTAGTAAGCTTGATTCCAAACTAAAATCAGGCGAACTTAAGGAAAGTGAAATTATGCAAGAAGCAATGGATTTAATGGAGAAAATGGAAAAAATGCCCGGAATGGCAAATATGAAAAATATGTTAAATCAAATGGGTATGCCAGGAATGGGAAAAAACAGTAAAGTTAATATGGGAGCAATGAAAGGAAAGTTAAATCAAAATATGAGAGGCGCAAAACAACGCGAAAGAATGTTGCGTAAATTAGAACAAAGAAAAGCAGCCAAAAAAGACGACCAAATCAAACTATTACAACAGCAATTAGCAGCTGCTAAAAGAGCAAATCAAAATACCAGTCAAACAAATCAAATTGTAGAAACAAATACTAAAAAGAAACGTAGAAGGAAAAAGAAGAAACGCCCAAATAAAAAATAAATAGAAATATATATATCATGAGCGATACATTTTGGTTAAATAATCCATTAATATTAGTTGATAAAAAACATATTACAGAAATTTTTCCAATCGGAAAATTAAGTTATGTAGCAAAATTAAACGCATTAACAAGAGTTATTATTATTCTCTCCATTTTAGGATATTTAATGACAAAATCTATGAAGGTTCTCATAAGCGCTGGCGTAACTATTGTTGTTATAGCTATGATTTACAAAGTACAAAAACATAAAAACGCAAAACATAAAATAAATACCAAAGATTTAAAAGAAGGTTTTGCTAGTTGTGCTAATTATAAAAAACACCAAACAAAATTTACACAACCTACCAAAAAAAATCCTTTGATGAATGTTTTATTACCTGAAATTAATGATAAACCTAAACGTAAACCAGCCGCTCCTTCCTTTAATAGAACTGTTGAAAAAAAGATTAACACAAAAGCGGGAAACGTTGGACCTGACCCAAGATTGTTTTTAGATTTAGGAGATAGTATTAGTTTTGAACAATCTATGAGAAATTTTTATTCAACCCCCAATACCAAAGTATGTAATGACCAAACAGCATTCGCAAAATTCTTATATGGAGAAATGCCATCTTGTAAAGAAGGTAATGAATTCCAATGTATGAAAGATAATCAACGATACACACTTTTTTAAATAATTAAAAAATAAAAATCTTCTATATAATTATATAACAATGGCAACTGTTTCTAATTATATGTTTTACGATTTGTCACGCATTGGTGATGACCAGTGTAGTATTTCAGGAAGAGACCAACAAAACAACGAATTTGGCACTTACACAACAACCAACTATTTTGCTAATTGGTGTGGAATGAAAAAACCAATCGAGTTTGCTACTGAACAACCTGGTATTTTTTACAATGGTGGCGAACCTTGTGGTGCTGGTGGATGTAATGTGAGTTATGACTCAAAATTGAAAATTGGAACTATTCAAACTCATCCCAAATGCAGAATTAGTCTTTACCAACGTCCATTTGCTACTGTTCCATTTTTAGGAAGAGGACCTCCACGCCCTGTTATTGAATCTCGACTTCAGCAAGGAGATTACACCGCTGAAACCAAAAGCTGTAAAACTGTTACAGAAAAATCCTTTGAAGAATTATGGGATACTCCTCTTGTACCAACACTTCAAGCCACTATCCAAAATCCAGCTAATTTAGTAGAAGGTGTTGCTGCTAACGGATGGATTAGAGGTGGTCTTCCAAGCAGAGAAATCACTCGCGACAGAGATTATCTTTCCCGTCATCAATAATTTAAATACATCTTTCCAAATTATTATTATATGTATCATTTTTCCTACGACCTTACATATAATGAATCCCCAGACGATGATTTATACCGCAAACAATTACTAGATGTATTTTTTTTAAAAGAATACGATGGCGATAAAATAAATAATACTGTTAATAATATTATTAAACCACTAATAAAACCTCATTTTAAAGAAGTTTTTGAATATATGAATAAAGAAAACGAATTACCTATACCTTTAGATGATTATACTTGTATTATATTACTCTTATCATGGGAATATTTTTACTTGTTTCATCGATGTATTGGAGAGATTAAATTAAATAATGTACAAAATAGTATCACAAACTTACTTTCTGAATTAAAAAAAACTAAAGAAAAAAAATCTAGTTAATACATATATGACTTCAACAAGACTAGTTAATGATAAAGGACAATATTGTCAACAACAAAGAAATATGCGATTATCAGAACAATTTGCTCTTTACAAATACAAATGTATTTCAAATCAAAGTGCCATTCCATGTGTAGGAATAAATACCCCAATGATGACTAATGGATATAATAATGGTATTCTCTCCAAAAACGCATCAGATATTGAAAGTGCTCTTTTTGGTATTGGTTCTACAAATTTAGTAAAAGCAAAAGAACCTGTTGTAGCACAATTAAATTGCTTACCAGGAAAAAAATTCTTCAATAGACCCGAAGCATTTGTACCAGAACCTTTAGTTGTAGAGAAATTTCAAAGACCAGTTGGACCATTTTGTTAAAATTATTATTGCTTCTACAATATATATGTATAGAAGCTATAATCACTATTTTAATGACAGAATAGATTTTTGTTGCTGTCCCGGTCCTACTGGACCTACAGGACCTAGTAATGGAAATGGACCACCCGGTGATACCGGTCCTACAGGACCTCAAGGAAATACAGGTATTGGGGTTACTGGTCCAACTGGTCCAACAGGCTTAGCTTCCTCCGCACAAGGTCCAGCTGGTCCAACGGGAATTCAAGGTGTAACAGGAACAGACGGACCTAATATAATAGGACCTGAAGGTGCTGAACAGTATGAACATATTGTGTATTTTGGTTCAAGTACTAGTATATTATTCGCCACACAACAAGCAGGTAAAAGTTGGCAAAACACCCCAAGTGGGAGAAATATGGCCTTTTTACATCCCGGATGGGGTGGTAGTAGAAACGCACATGATTTTAATCCAGGAAATTTTTTGCTTGGAACTATACCCTTATCTACTGGAGTAAATGAACCCACAATGGCAAACTCTGTATCATTGCTTTTTAATAAAATCCCAGTGCCTCCCATATGCGCTACAAATTATGAAACTGAATTTACCGGGTCAGGAACAATTGGTGATCCATTTGTTGTTAGTAAACCCGGAGCTTATATTAAAGAAATTAGTTGGAATTTTAATTGGGAAGCAAATGTAATTCCTTTTTATCCTTTTGTTGGACCAATTAATCCCATAGCTTTTAAAATACATATTTGGACCTATTGTAAAGTAAGTGATGCTGCTGGATGGCAAATTGGACCTCCCAGTTTATATCCCGATGGAACCGACATAGCTAATCCACCAGTTCCACTGCCTCTTGGGGCTGATGGTAGTGGTTTAGGACCAAATTTTTATCCTTACGGTTACGCTGTTATAGATCTTGTATCAAACGTTGCAGGTATAGCTGCGCCTTCCTGTGGATGTTTCCAATTACCAACACCACTATATTTAAATTGTGCAAAATATCAATCTGTAAATCAAAATCCTCCATTCGTTTATCAAGGTGGAGCAGCAGGTTCTCCTGTTCAGGCACCAACTGGACAAAATAACGCTATTTCATTAGCCATAGAATGGATAGTTCCATCAAATCCAAGTCCAACGCCAATTATGAACGGTTCAATGAGTTTTGGTTTAAAAATATTTAAAACTTAATAATACATTTTGTATTATAACTATATATGCCTCGCAAATATTTTAGGAATTATAAAAAACAATCCAAAAATAAACAGTCATTGACCAAATGTTGTAGAGGACCAACGGGACCACCTGGTGGCGGAAGAAAAGGAGGCACTGGTCCACAAGGAGCAACAGGTCCCGCATCAAATCCACAGGGCCCTACAGGTCCACAAGGAATAACAGGACCACAGGGACCAGTAGGACCACAAGGACCAACGGGTATTCTAGGTCCTACTGGAGATTCGTTTACTGGAGACACTGGACCGCCTGGTGCTATTAATGATACTGTTTTCTTTGGAGCATATTCTTATGGTTATAGACAATTAAGAGACGAATTTGTTAATGCTGGTGCAGAAGGATACCCATTTTGGTACAGTAATGGGAATTATAGTACTAGTAATCCTTCACAGTATCAAAGTGATAAAAGTGGAGGGGGTTGGTTGTTTCCTGGTTTTGGCTCTAGTTTATCAACATACAATACAACTAAAAGTTTAGGAGGGGGCGGAAACCCAATTTCACTATCAAATTGGTCTTATACTATGGGCGAACCATTTTCATATAGAATGTTATTAACACCTGCGCCTGGAAATGGTTGTCCAGTACTTGCTCAAGCAGGAGGAGCTGCCCTTCCACAAACCATAATTAATGAAACGCCTTTAACACCGTTATCCGCATGGAAAGGTGCCACACCGCCTGCTTTATGCTTACCATATAACCAAACGGTAATCAAAAAAATAGGATGGTCATTTAATGGAAATAGGGCAAATGGAACAGGTTTTATATCAGGCAACAACTCAGTATTTGATACTGGTAGTAACCTACAAAGATATATATGGTCAAACGGTAATGATGCACAAGGAATTCGAATTATGATTTGGAATATGTGTGATGGTAGTTTAATTCCTGAAGGTAATGATTTTCGACCCAGACAACCAGGGGAAATGCGGGTAGAATTTATAGATATAGACCCCGTTATTAATCCCTGTGGATGTGCACCATTACCAAGCTCAATTACGACAACCGCTCAACGAAATACCATAGCAGTTAAAATTCGACCAATTATAAATCCACAAAGCATGGGTACAGATAGAACTATTTCTGACGATTGTTGTATTAGTGTGTCTGTATTTCTAGATGATATTGCTATTTAATAAAATATATATTATTAAACAAATATATATATTATGTCTCGCAATGGAAGATTTTTTAACTATGGAAATTATCAAAGAAAACTAAATAATAAAAATTGTTGTATTAGAGGCGAAGTAGGACCAAGAGGACCTGCTGGAAGTGCTTACCTTGCTCCATTTACAGGACCTACTGGTCCTCCGGGACCTTTTGGAACATCTAGTAATACTGGCCCTACTGGCATCGTTGGTCCTCCTGGCGATTTAGGAAATACTGGTCCAACAGGACCACAGGGACCTCAAGGACCCCAAGGCATAGGATTCGTTGGTCCTACAGGTCAAACCGGTCCAATTAGTCACTATAAATCTTTATTTTTTTCTGCTTATTCTGACCCGTGTGGTAATATTGGAGGGACTAATTTTGGTTGTACTGATACAGGATTAGGTTCATTATTAACAACTATAAATGGTCATTGGTGTCAAACAGACACCCAAGAATATTTTTTATATCCGGGTCACGGAGGTTCAGTAGCCGGAGCTTATCTATTTAGGGGAATCGGTTCACCTTTTAATACTCAAGATGTATGGGCTGCTAGTGTTTTAAGTCAAAGTTCAGGTGTGAATGTCGGTCCTATTGCTGTACCGGTTCCATTTGCAACCATTATTCCACCAATAACAGGTCGCGCTAAAACTTTTCAGTTAGGATGGGCTTTTAATGGTGAAGAAAATCTTGTGCTTGCTGATCAAAATGTATTAGGCACAGGTACACTACCACCGAATATTTTACCCAGTATAATTGAAGTACGGGTTTATATTTTTTGCTCACAACAGGCTTTTATACAAAATGAACCTAACTTAAATCCACTAATTCCATCATCAACGCAAGATTATAAAACTGGGCTACCCCCAATTTTCGACCCAACTACAACAGAAGTTGCAAACATTCAAATACTAACACAAAATGGTAAATGTGGTGTTAAACGATTTTCAATAGATGCTGTTGCACGATGCGATATAGATACGCGCTTAGGCGTAGCAGTAAGTATTAGAAATGGAGATACTTCTATTCCATGGAGTAATCCTATTCCATATATAGGAAATATAGCAATGTCTGTATTATTTACGTTTGACAACTAAATATTTTGCCTTATTTATATATAATGTCTAGTTGTAAAAAATGGAACTCATGTAACGACAAATGTAAAAAAAATAGTAGCAGTCGTGGCGGTGGCGGCGGCAACGGTGTTATCGGAAAAGATGGTGCTACAGGACCAAAAGGACCTACCGGCGCAGAGGGACCAACCGGACCGTGTTGTACTGGACCAACCGGACCGTGTTGTACTGGACCAACTGGTATTCCTGGCACAGCAGTAAACACTGGTGCTACCGGACCACAGGGTCCTATCGGTCCATCACCAACCGCTGGTTTAAATGCTATGATTCCTTACGAACCTTATAATCAAAATAACTCAGTAACAAATTTTATTACAGATATATCAGATAATCATGTAACATTTATGCAATTTATCGCTCCTAGTACGGGATTTTATACTAAAGCAAGAATGTTAACAAATGAAATGAGTGGCTTTGACCCAACCGATACAGCAAAAGTCTTGATGGGAGTTTTCGAAAATTCAGGAAATAATATCCCTCTGACGGGACCGGGGGGTTGGACAACAGCTCATGGAATACCTTATAACCCTATTAGTGATGGAAGTATAGATGTATCTAAGAATTCCGCACTTAGATATATAGATGTTGTATTTACTAACCCTATTTCTTTATTTATAAATGAACCATATTGGTTCGCATTTGGTATAAAAAAAGTGTCGGGTGGTGGTGACTTACAGATTTTTTCCAAAAGTCAACCCAATTATGGCAATTTAGAATCTATATTTGATATAAGTGGTGGTATAAATACTTCTAATAATTTTATAACAGTAACAAACAAAGATGATTTGACAAGAAGTAAGAATGCTACTTGGTTTAGATTATATGATGCTAGTTCTAGTTTTTTAGTTGGACCAATGGGACCAACAGGACCTACTGGCATACAAGGACCAACTGGAGCCCAAGGAATTCCTGGAGGACCAGGTACAGATGTTTATGCTTCTTATTCTAGAAGAACCACAAGTCTACTTGACTCATCAGGAAATGGTGTGCCTTTATTAAAATCACCCTCAGGCCAAGGTGTAATAGCAAACGTACCACCTTCAAATATAATTTTTGACCCATCATTAGGGCATTTCGAAATCCAAAAAGCAGGAATTTACGTTATTGATTTTACAAGTATAATATTTTCAACAGGTTCCGCATCTAATGAAGACATAAGTGGTCAAGTTTTGGTTAATGGTATTCAGCGTTATGCATCTAAATTAAAAATAGAAGGAAATTTACTAGAAGGTCAAAATTCATGTGAAATATTATTAGATTTAAATATCAATGATAAAGTTTTAGCTCAATTAACTCTCCAAAGTGGACCTAATACTATAGCCGCTGATATAGGAAGTACTGTAAGTATTTATATATTGGGAGGTCCAGTTGGTCCAACTGGACACCAAGGACCTACTGGACCTACTGGAGCAGATAGTATTGTAACAGGACCTACTGGTCCTACGGGCGCAGATAGTACTGTAACAGGACCTAC
>TARA_B100001093_G_scaffold114040_1_pt1 | contig 11233 bp, 10 predicted proteins | sample TARA_B100001093 | Tara Oceans TARA_B100001093 (sample SAMEA2623116) | marine metagenome | biome: marine biome (ENVO:00000447); feature: surface water layer (ENVO:00002042); material: "saline water (ENVO:00002010), including plankton (ENVO:xxxxxxxx)" | depth 5 m
TAGTTTTCAGAACTAGTCCCTGCAATACCTTGCCAATACTTTTTTGTCAATTCATTGTTTTGATGAATAGTCGATAAAGAACTAAAATAGATTTGTAAACCTTGTTTATTATTATAAAGTAAAAGACCACAATTCGAATTTTTTCTTAAATTTTTAATTTTTTCACTTCTTGAATCTGTGTAAATAAGGAGATTGTGTTCTAATGTTAATTTCCTGAAAACAACCCATCTAGACATTGGTTTTTTTTCGTTTACTGTTGTTAATACTACGTTTTTAAATGGGTGTTTTTTTCTGTAAATTCCATTTTTAAGTTCAGAAAAAACAATACTAGGTATTTCTTCAAGCTTGTGATTAGGTAAAATAATAGGCATTTAAGTTAGTTTTTTTATTTTTTTAATTGAATGTATGTAAAACAAATAGCAACTATGATTGTACAAATGATTATTACTTTGTTGACCCAATGTATATTTTTTATATCTATGATTTATTTTTTTTAGAAAGTAATGTTTTCCAATCATTGTAAGAAAGTTACAAATAATACACAAAGGCAATTACTTGTTAACACTCAGCAACTTCTAATCCTTATAAGTAGGATAATCTAACGGGAATTTATCATATAATCCGCCATCTTTAAAGCATTGTAGGCATTAACAATTCGACCTGAAACTGATAAGTCTGAGAAAGGAACTTTTTCCCCATTTGGTTTTTCCCATGATCTAGAACCTGGCTTTATAACCTCAAAATTAATTAATGTTCCAGAATTCATTAGAATGTGCTTTACTTGGCTTGCAGATAGTTTTGGATAATATGAGCGTATTAATGCCGCAACTCCAGCAGCTGATGGTGCTGCCATGGATGTACCGCTAAATTTTGCGTATTCATTCTCAGGTGTAGTTGAATAAATTTGAACACCAGGAGCAAAAACATCTACATTAATTTTACCATAATTGGAAAAAGATGCTGGTAGGTTTTCATCATAATTTGCGCTCATCGCACCAACGGTTAAAAAATTATCAGAAATTTCTGTTTTTAAATCTCTAGTATCAATCGGAAATACTTTTTCAAAATCAATATTATTACCATCATTACCTGCAGCGTTTACAATTAGTACATCTTTTGAAGCTGCATATTGTATTGCTTCAAAAACCCATTCTTTTTTTGGTGAAAATCCTTTTCCAAAACTAGTATTAATTATTTTTGCACCGTTGTCCACTGCATAGCGTAAACCAAGAGCTACATCTTTGTCATATTCATCTCCGTCAGGAACAGCCCTAACAGCCATAATTTTTACATTATTTGCAACACCATTAATTCCTATTTTATTGTCTCTTGATGCTGCAATAATCCCAGAAACATGGGTTCCATGAGATTCATCTTTAATTGAGTGTCCTGTTTTTGAATCTCCATACGGTCTATCATCCATTATGTTTGGATCATCTCCTAAAATATTCCTATACTCCTTTTTTAAAGAATCACCATTTAATAATTCATCTGCTTTATCTACTAATGAATTTAATTCTTGAATTGCTTGACTTAAAGATCTTAAACCATTACCATACATTTGTTTGGCGATCGATAAACTTTGCTCCAAGGCATTGTCGTCAGTTGAAGCATCCATAACATCATCTTTTGAATAATTTTTATTCTTAAAATATTTGGATAGAGTTGAATCAACATTGGTGACCATTTGAAGCATTTGTCCATATCTTTTTTTGTTTGCTTCAGCACCATCTACTTTTTTATTATAAAATTCTGTTGCCTCCTTTAAGGTTTCATCGTCCGCTATAGTAGGATCTTTTACAATACGTTCATATTCTAGATGTTCTTTATATATTGTTCCTAGAAAATTCCATCCATTTATATCATCGATATATCCATTTTTATCATCATCTATACCATTATTCTCAATCTCTTTAACATTAACCCAAGCTACATCTCTTAAATCTTCGTGAAGTAAATCAGTTCCAGAGTCTACCACTCCTACAATAACTTCAACACCCTTTTTTCCCTGTAGAAATGAGTAGGCTTTATCCAGACTCATTCCAGGAACGGAATCATTCTTTAGATCACTATAACTCCAAACCTTACTTTCTTCTTCACTCAAGGGTACTTTTTTGGCTATTGCTATTAACTCATAAGAGGATGGTTTTGGAACTGGGATATTTGAAATAGTTTTGCAACTAACAATAGGAATGAACAGTAGTATTATAATTAGTTTTTTCATTAATATAAATTTTTTAAAAGTTAAATATTTACTAGCCTCCTCTACCAACCTTCCTAATTCCAGATGATTTTGATTTATTGCTTTTATTATTAAAACTTTGTTTTTCTCCTTTTCTTTTAGGTTGTTTTTTCTCAGTTCGATTACCAAAAAATTTACTTGACATAACTTAATTATTTAGGTATAAATGTAGTGAAAGTTAATTATTTATATTAAAACTTCTAAAAATCAATAATTTAAACTAGATTCGCGTTTTAATTATATTATTTATGAACACAGGAAAAGTAAAATTTTTTAACGTAACCAAAGGATTTGGTTTTATTAAAGACAATGAATCAGGAGAGGAATATTTCGTTCACTCAACAGGATTAATCGACAGAATCAAAGAAGAAGATGATGTTGAATATGAGTTGAAAGAAGGAAAGAAAGGAATGAATGCATTTAACGTAAAAATTAGTAGTTAAATAACAATTGTTATATTACTGTAAGATTTTAAAACCCCTTTATTTAAGGGGTTTTTTTATTTTTAAATAATTTTATTTAGTTAGAATAAATATTTATTAAAATGGATATCTCCAAAATAATTCAAACCAGAAGAGCAATTTATCCAAGTCAGTTTGAAAAAGGAAACATTGATCAAAACTTAATAAATAAGATATTAGAAAATGCTAATACTGCTCCAACTCACAGATTAACACAACCTTGGTTTTTTAAAGTTTATAAAGGCAAAAATAAAGATAAGCTCTCAAGTGAAATGATAAATGCTTATGAGAAATTTTCAAATAAAGAGTCTGAAATAAAGAAAAAAAAGATTATTGAAAAGTGTAATCAATCCAATTGTATAATTTCAATTTTTATGAAAAGAGATCTTAAAGAATCTGTCCCCGAGTGGGAGGAAATAGCTGCAACAGCAATGGCTGTTCAAAATATGTGGCTAACTTGTGTTGATTTCAAAATTGGATGTTATTGGAGTACTCCAAAATATACTATTAAAATGGATCACTTTTTTAAACTAAAAAAAAACGAAAGGTGCTTAGGTTTTTTTTACATGGGTAAATATGATCATTTAAATATTAAAAGTAAACCAAGAGAATCAATAATTGAAAAAACTGAATGGAATTTATGATAAGATTGATCCATATCTTTACAAAATCAATAAATGAAGAAAAACTTTTCAAACGAAAATATATTTATTAAAAATATTCCTAAAGTAGAGAATGTTACTTTTTCTGGTATTGAAAAAAAATTTCTCAGCATTATGATATTTAATAGAATTTTATTGTTTGTTGCAAGTTTAATTGCCTGCTTATTAGCAATAAAATTCATAGAATTTCTAGAACAATTTTCTTTACTTATTTATATTTCTGTAGTAATATTATGGGTTATTATTTTATCATTTACAGGGACCAGTTTTAACAGAAAAAAGTATGCCTTTAGAGACCATGATTTAATGTATTCTTATGGTGTTATCTTCACATCTACTGTTTTAATTCCCTACAACAGAATTCAGCATCTTGCAATTCATCAAGGATTTTTATCAAGAATATTCGATTTAGCATCTTTACAATTTTATACTGCAGGGGGATCATATACCGATATTAGTATCAAAGGTTTGTCTAAGGAAGATGCAGAAAAATGGAAAGATTTTGTTTCCTCTAAAATTGAAAAATTAAAAAGATAAATTTTGTCAAACCTAAGTAATTCAATAATTGATAAATTTTCTGTTGAACAGCGACAATCAAAAATTGGAATGCTTGTAATCTTCTTTGATAAACTAGTTAGCATAATTAAAAACTATTTAATATTTCTAATTATTCCATTGATAAATGATCCTGATTTAATTTTAATAATAATTTTTATTATAATAGTCACATCAGCTACTGCAATTTTAACTTTTATTGAATTCAGATATTTTACTTTTCAATTTGATTTTAAGAATAATGATTTTATAATAAAAAAAGGATTTTTAAAAAAAACTAAATTAAGTGTTCCTTTAAATAAGATTCAACAAATTAATTTAAATCAAAATTTCGTTCATAAACTACTTAATTTATATGAAGTTCAAATGGATACTGCCGGATCTGATTCTAAAGAAGTTAGTATAAAAGCAGTTGAAAAAAACATTGCTTTAGATATAAAGGAATTTACAGATTTTTTAAAAGAAAAAAATATAAATATTGAAATTGAAAAGTCTGTAGAAAACAAAAAGCTTGAGATTGGTTTTTACACTTTAATAAAAACAGGTTTAACCTCCAGATATTTCCAAACTCTAGGTTTTATAGTTGCTTTGATTTTTGGGGCTTTAGAATATTTAGATGCCTTAGGTATAAATTTTATTCCAAGTTTTTCATCATTTATTAAAAGTGGAAACTTTGGTTTTTTAGCAATTTTATTTTACGTGATTTTGATTGCTTTAGCAGTTTTGTCCTCAAACTTAATTTCTACAATAGTAAAGTATTTTAGATTTTCAGCATCAAAATCAAATAATAATTTGACAATAAGCTATGGTTTAGTATCTACTAAAACAATTTTGATGTCCCCAAGTAAAGTTCAAGTATTTTCGTTCACCCAGAACTGGATTCAAAAAAAATTAGATTTGTGTAATATAATAATTTATCAAGCATCGAGTAATATGAGTGTAAGTAGTGAAAAATCAAAAGATGGATCTAAGGTCAATATACCTGGTGCTAACTCAAACGATAGAAAAACAATTTTCGAATTTATTTTCAACTATCAAGACGATAAGGAATTTATAATCAAACCAAATATTAGAAAGTTTTCAGTTAATTTTTTATTTGTTGGAATCATACCTTCAATATTATTTTTTTGTTTAAATTATTTTTCAGAGTTGCTTACTAACTTAAATTATATAATTTTTCAATCGGGATATATAATTATTATGATACTGGTGTCATACAGATTGTTTAAAAATAGTTATTTAAGTGTTTCAAAAAATTATATAAAAGCTCAATCTGGATTTTGGGATATTAAAACAAAAATAATTGAAATACATAAAATCCAATCAATAGTTATAGATCAAGATATTTGGTATAAAAAATTAAACTTAGCAGATTTAACTATATGCACAGCTGGAGGTATGATTAGATTTACTTTCATTAATTATGATGTTTTAAAAAAAATTACAGATAATTTTTTATATAAAGTAGAGGAGTCAAATAAAAGTTGGATGTAATTATAACCTATGTCTAAAGTTATATTAATTACTGGTGCATCATCTGGAATTGGTTTAGAAACCGCCATATACTTAGCTAAAAAAAATTTTATTGTGTACGGATGTGCACGAAGATTAGAAAAAATGAAGCCTATCAAAAATGCAGGTGGATATATTTTTAAATTAGATATAACAAATGAATCTGATATTGTAAATATTATTAATCTTATAATAAAAAATGAAAGAAGAATTGACGTGTTATGGAATAATGCAGGTTTTGGATTATGGGGAGCAGTTGAAGATATTTCGTTAGAGAGAGCTAAATATCAATTTGATGTAAATTTATTTGGTTTGGCAAGAATTACAAAAGAGGTTCTTCCTTACATGAGGAAAGAAAAAAAAGGATTAATAATTAATACTTCATCTGTTGGTGGTAGAATATATACACCTTTAGGTGCTTGGTACCATTCAACAAAACACGCTATCGAGGGTTGGTCCGATTGCTTGGCATTTGAGTTAAAAAAATTTGGAATTAATGTATGCCTAATTCAACCTGGAATGATTAAATCTGAATTTGGTAATATTATGTTAGAAAATTTGGAAAGAAACTCAAAAAAATCACCTTATTACAAGTTAAATGAAGCAATGTCAAAAGGAATAAATAAAAATTTAAAAAATCCAATTGGATCTCATCCTATTGTTGTTGCAAAATGCGTTGAAAAAATAATAAGATTAAAAAATCCAAAAAAAAGATATTTAGTTGGTTATGGGGCAAGATCAATGTTATTTATTAGAAATTGGTTTGGTGATAAATTTTTTGAGTTTATTCTTAAACTTGCTGGGTTGAAGGGTTAAATGTTTTTATTAACTTTAGTTATACACTTTTACATTATGAAAAAATTATTCTTTCTTTTAGTATTTATCTTATGCTCCTGTGGTCAAAATGATGAATGGCAAAATTTATTTAATGGTGAATCTCTTGATGGATGGGAGATGAAAATAAGATATCATGATTTTGGAGAAAATTATAATAATACTTTTAAAGCTGAAGATGGAGAAATAGTTGTCTCTTATGAAGAATATGATGAATTTGAAGAAAAATTTGGACATATATTTTATACAAAAGAGAAATTTGAGAATTATCATCTAAGTTTAGAATATAAATTTAGTGGTAAACATCTGAAAGGTGCTCCAGATTGGTCATTAAAAAACAGTGGAATTATGCTACATTGTCAAGATCCAAGTACAATGCTTATTGACCAAGAGTTTCCGGTAAGTGCTGAAACTCAGCTTTTGGGTGGTTTAGGTGAAGGAGTAAGATCTACTGCTAACATATGTACGCCAGGTACTGATGTTGATATTGATAATACACTAGCTAAACAACATTGTATTAATTCAAACTCAAAAACTTATCATGAAGATGATTGGGTTAATGTTGAGGTTGTTGTGTATTCTGATTCGCTGATTCACCATTTAGTAGAAGGGGAAAAGGTATTAACATATTCTAATCTTAGAGTTGGTGGTAATAAAGTTCCACAAAATTATTTAGATAAAATAGGCATGCCTTTGAAGAATGGATATATTTCATTACAATCTGAGGGTCATCCTGTCTCATTTAGAAATATTAAGATTAAGAAATTGAAGTGATAAAGTATCTTTCAATTAGGGTAAAAAGAATATTTACTGCATTAAGCGGAATGTTTTTTTTGATTTTTTCTGAATCTTCTATACAAATTCAATTAGTAGTAATTTTTTTATTTGTATTTCTTGGTCTTCATTTTAAAATATCATTAAATGAGTGGATTATTCAAACTTTTTTATCAGGTTTTATTTTATCAATTGAAGCCTTAAATACATCAGTTGAAAAAATATGTGATTTCATACATCCTAATTTTAATAAAAAAATAGGCTTAATTAAAGATATAGGTGCTGGGGCAGTTTCATTTGCTGTAATTTCATCTATCATTATATTATTTATAATATATTATCCTTATTTATCTACATAACAGATGAAATTAATTTGGATTTTTTTTTTGGTATTTTTTATATCCTGTTCTTATAATCCCAGTATTGATATTCCATTAACAAATAAGATTATAATACCAAAAACTTATATAGTTAATAGGTCAGAAAATAAAATAATTATAGATGGATATGATAATGAGTGGGAGAATGCTAAATATTCTGATGATTTTATTGATATTGAGGGATTTAAAATTCCAAGTCAAAAGACAAACGTTAAAATGCTTTGGGACTACGATAACTTATACATATTTGCTAAGCTATATGAAAAACATATATGGGGAGATATAAAAAAAAGAGATGAGGTTATTTATTTAAATAATGATTTTGAGGTATTTATAAATCCAAATGATAATATTTTTAATTATGGCGAAATAGAAATAAATGCATTAGGAACAGAGTGGGATTTATCTTTAGATAAACCTTACAGACTTGGTGGAAAAGCCGATAGCTCATGGGATATAATAGGTTTAAAATCTGCTGTATCAATTAATGGAACTTTAAATAATCCAAACGATCATGATAAATATTGGACAATCGAAATGGCAGTTCCATTAAATCAAATTAATCAATTAAGACAGATTTCACCAATTGATGACATTCAATCAGCTACAGTTTGGAGAATAAATTTTTCAAGAGTAAATTGGGATTTTGAACTAATTGATAATAAATATTTTAGAAAAAAAAGAGATGAAAGATTTTTGCCGGAATATAATTGGGTTTGGTCAAAACAAGGTGAAATAAACATGCACATTCCCGAAAATTGGGGATATATAATTTTTAATAAAGAATCATTAAATCCAAAATTTTCTTTAAATACTGATCTAGAGCTTGAACACACCTTGTATGCAATTTTCAGAGAAATTAGATTTGGAGAGTATAATTACTTAACTAATTTAAAACCTGGAAGTGTTGTTAATATTAAGCCTGAAAAAATTAATGGTAAAATAATTTTAAGTTATTTTAGAAAAACTGATAATGGTTTTAATATTAATTCTAAATATAAAGCTGGAATTTTAAATTATTCTATTGACCAAAATGGACTTATTAATAGAAACTAGTTATGAAAAAATTTAATTTAATTTTTTGTGTTTTTATTATTGTTTCTTGTTCAGAAACTAAACAAGATGATTTTACTTTTAGCACCTGGGTGGGAGCAGGAAGTAAATTTGATAAAAATATATGGTTAAAAAAATTAAATTATTACGATTCTTTAGGTATTTCTGAAATATTAGTTGGAGGATCACCTGAAGTTTTAAGAAAAATTATTCCAATTGCCAATAAAAAAAACATTAAAGTTCATGGCTGGATGTGGACTCTAAATAGACCCGGAGATACAATTGCTAACAAAAATGAGGACTGGTATGCAGTTAACCGAAAAGGTCAAAATTCCCTTGAATTTAGAGCATATGTTGATTACTATCAATGGCTATCTCCTTTTCATCCAGATGCAAGAAAGCATATAATAAATAATGCTAAAATGATGATGGAAGTTGAAGGTCTTGAGTCTATTCATTTAGATTATGTGAGATTTCCAGATGTAATTCTTGGAGCAGACCTTCAACCTAAATATAATATAACTCAAGACAAAGAGCTTCCGGAATATGATTATGGATATCATCCTATAGCTAGAAAAGAATTTAAAAGAATTTTTGAGAAAGATCCAATAGATTTTGATAACCCTGAGCTATCTACAGAATGGAGACAATTTAGGTTAAATTCAGTTTCATCATTAGTTAATGAAATAATTTCAATTGCTCACTCAAATAATAAAAAAGTGACTGCGGCAGTTTTTCCCTTTCCTGAGATGTCAAGACAGATGGTTAGGCAGGCTTGGAATGATTGGAATCTTGACAAGGTTTATCCAATGCTTTATCAAAATTTTTACAGAGAAAATATTAATTGGATTGGTTTTGCTACTAGACAAGGAGTTTCAGATGTTGATTTTCCAGTAATTTCTGGATTATATGCCTCTGCATTAAAAGATCCCGGAGATTTAGAAAGAGCAATTTTAATTTCAAAGGAAAATGGAGCAAAAGGTATTTCAATATTTACTGCAGATGGACTAAATAAAGACCAACAAAAAGTATTTATTCAACTTTCTAAAAAATTAAATCAATGAGATACTTTATTTTAGTATTGACCCTTTTTTATTCTTTTAAGACTAATTCACAGATTGTTAAAAATGAGGACAGAAAGCCTAATATTATTTTAATAATTACAGATGACCAAGGCTATGGTGATTTAGGATTTAATGGCAACCCTCATATTATAACTCCTAACTTGGACCAACTGGCAAGTAATAGTTTAAGATTTAATAACTTTTATGTTTCTCCAGTTTGTGCCCCTACAAGATCCAGCTTACTCACGGGTAGATATTCTTTAAGAACAGGTGTTACGGACACTTATAATGGTGGTGCTATGATGTCAAATGATGAAATTACCTTGGCAGAAATTCTAGAGAAAAATAATTATGAAACCGGAATTTTTGGAAAGTGGCATTTAGGAGATAATTATCCGTTTAGACCAACTGATCAAGGTTTTAACGAATCATTAATTCATTTGTCCGGTGGTATAGGTCAAGTAGGGGATTTTACTAATTATTATTCAGGTAATCGTAGTTATTTTGATCCAGTATTATGGCATAATAATCAACAAAAAAAATATGATGGATATTGTTCAGATATTTTCGCTGAAGAAGCAATAAAGTTTATTGAAAAGAATAAATCTGATCAATTTTTTTGCTACCTATCATTTAATGCTCCTCATACACCACTTCAAGTTCCTGAAAAATATTATGATCTGTATAAAAGTATTGATCCATCATTAATACCTCAATCAGAAAAAATAAAAATGAGTCAAAAGGATATTAATGATGCAAAAAAAATTTATGGAATGATTTCAAATATTGATGATAATATTGGAAAGCTTATTTCAAAATTGAAAGAACTAGAAATTGAGGATAATACCATATTAATTTTTATGACTGATAATGGTCCACAACAATTGAGATTTAATTCTGGTTTGAGAGGAAGAAAGGGTAGAGTATATAACGGAGGAATTAGAGTTCCATTTTATTTACATTATCCAATAATTCATGAAAATGGGTTAGATGTTAATTCTTTTTCTGCTCACATTGATGTTTTACCATCCATACTAAGTTTGTGTAATATTAAATTACCAAATGACATAGAAATTGATGGAATTAATTTATTTAACGATATAAATACTGATATAATAAATAGATCATTCTTCTCATATTGGACAAGAAAATTTCCTGAGTTGTACCACAATATTTCATTAAATAAAGGAAATTATAAACTCGTTGGAAATACCGGTTATGATTCTTCTATTAATAGTTTTGAGCTTTACGATATTCAAAAAGATCCTTTAGAAAATCAAAATTTAATTGTAAACAAGGTTGAAATTGCAAACCTTATGAAAGAAGAAATGGATAATATTTATAATGAATTGATTAATTCAAAAAACATCAAAAGTAAGCCAAGGATTATAGTCGGTAGTGAGTTTGAAAATCCTACTTTTTTAAATAGAAATGACGCAAGCGGACAAAGACACGTATGGACACAGGATGTGATTTATGGCTTTTGGAGATTAAAAATTAAAAAAGGAAACTATGATTTTAAATTTAAATTTAACAATTTAGATTTTTCAAAAGGGAAAATGTTTATTGAGCTTGGTAATACGATTCTTAGCAAGAATATTCAAGTTGATAAAGATGGAATTGTATTGATGAAAAATATTTACTTGGACGAAGGGGAGTTTAATTTAACACCTTTTTATAATACCAATGGTAAAAA
>TARA_B100001093_G_scaffold518080_1_pt1 | contig 11221 bp, 13 predicted proteins | sample TARA_B100001093 | Tara Oceans TARA_B100001093 (sample SAMEA2623116) | marine metagenome | biome: marine biome (ENVO:00000447); feature: surface water layer (ENVO:00002042); material: "saline water (ENVO:00002010), including plankton (ENVO:xxxxxxxx)" | depth 5 m
ATTTCCAATCTACCTAAAGCATCATTTTCATATCTTTTAAAATCATGCACATCAATTTCTTCTGGAATAATATTAAAATCACCAGCAATCAACAAGTTTGAATTTTCAGAAACCTCTTTTTTTATTTTTTTAACAAATTTTGCTAACCAATTAATTTTATACTCGTATTTTTCAGTGTCTACTGGGTTGCCATTAGGAACATATATATTTATAAGCTTAATTTTTTTATTCTTAAAAACTATTTGACCTGTAATAATACGTGATTGATTTAAATCATCTTTGATAAAATTTGTATTAATTTCTTTTATCTCTTTTTTTGAAATGATAGCAACACCGTTATAGCTTTTTTGCCCAAATACATAAGATTTATAATTTAATTTATCAAATTCAGAAGAAGGAAAATTTTCATTCTGAGTTTTAATTTCTTGTAACAATAAAATATCTGGTGCAGAATCTTGAATGTAGTTTTTAATATTTTCAATTCTTGCTCTAACAGAGTTAACATTCCATGAAATTATTTTCATTAAACAGAAAATGACAGTCCACAACCACAAGATGCAGTTGCTTTTGGATTGTTTATTACAAATGTCTCTCCTATCATTTCTTTTTTGAAATCAACTATTGAACCAGAAATTATATCTAGTGAAGGTTTATCTATAATAGTTTTATCAAAGATTACATCATCAGCGTTTGACTTCGAGTCAAAGCCAAAATCATATTTAAAACCAGAGCATCCACCTCCTTGAACTGTAATTCTAAAATATTTTTTATCTTTGCCAACTGTGATTTTATTTATTTGATCGATAGCTTGATTTGTGAAATTTAATTTTTTTTCCATAATCGTTATATATCTAGTATATAATCTAAGTAGCTAGCATGCAAAAAAAAATAAATATTAAATTATCTAAATTAGCAGTTCCAAGTCGTTCAAAAGGTAGATTTTTTAATGAAAAAAAAACTAATTTAAGAAATGATTTTCAAAGAGATAGGGATAGAATCATTCATTCTACTGCTTTTAGAAGACTAAAACATAAGACCCAAGTATTTGTAAATACTTCAGGAGATCATTTTAGAACAAGAATAACACACTCACTAGAAGTTTCTCAAATAGCAAGAACGTTATCTAAAGTCTTTAATTTAAATGAAGATTTATCTGAAACTTTAAGCTTAGCTCATGATTTAGGTCATACACCTTTTGGACACGCTGGAGAAGAAGCTTTAAATAATTGCATGAAACGATATGGGGGTTTTGATCATAATATACAAACTTTAAGAATAATTACTATTTTAGAAAACAGATACTACAATTTCAAAGGGCTTAATTTATCATATGAAACATTAGATGGTTTGATTAAACATAATGGACCAATTAAAAATCTATCAAAGCTAAATAAGATACTCGGAAAAAACTTCTTTAAAGGAAAAATAAAATTTTTATTAAATTCATCTTTAGAAGCGCAAATAGCCTCTATATCAGACGACATAGCTTACAACAGTCACGATTTAGAAGATGGATTAAAATCTAATTTATTTAAAATTGAAGAACTTAAAAACATACCAATTTTAGGTAACATTATAAAAAAACATTCTAAAAAATTAAAAAGACATTCAATAGATTTAATTATAAGACAAATAATTAGAGAGATTATTAATGCGATGGTAAGGGATGTCATTAGCACCACTAAAAAAAATATTAAATATTATAGCATTAATAACCTTAATGATGTTTATAAAACTAAAAATCAATTAGTTTGTTTTTCGGATAAAATGAAAAAATTTGATATTAAAATTAAAAGCTTTTTAAAATATAAAATGTACTTTCATAAAAAAGTAAACTCTAAAACAAATTATGGTCGAAATATAATAATAAAATTATTCAATAAAATTAAAAAAAATCCCAAAAAATATATTAATATAAAAAAATACAACAATTCAAACACAGAACGTATTATATGCGATTATATTGCTGGAATGACCGACCGATATGCAATAAATCTATATAACCAGGTAAAATGAATATAATTGACTATCATTTGGCAGAAATTAAAAATCTTATTTTAGATAAAAAAAATAATTTAAAATTAAAAAAGATTGATATTTTAGAAAATATAAACCTAGAAGTTCCACCCGATCATTTTAATTTTGATTTATCCTGTAATGCCGCAATGGTTTTGGGCAAAGCGAATAAACTTAATCCTAAAAATTTAGCTAATGATATTAAACAATTATTTTTAAAAGAAATTAATAGTTTTTCTGAAATTGAAATTGCGGGTCCTGGATTTTTAAATATAAAATTTTCCAAAATAGCAATGATAAAGAATATTAATTTGATTTTAAAAAATAAAGCAAATTATGGTTCTAAAAAATCAAATGAAACATATAATATTGAATTTGTTTCAGCTAATCCAACAGGTCCTATGCATGTTGGACATTGTAGAGGAGCTATTTATGGAGATGTTTTAGCAAATTTATTAAAGTTCAACGGCAACAAAGTGACTAAAGAATATTATATAAATGATTACGGCAATCAAATTAAAGATTTTGTTGAGTCAGTTTTTTACAGGATTAAAGAAATTAAATATAAAACAAAATTCCCGAATAAAAAAAATTTATATCCGGGTGACTATATTAAAGAAATAGCATTTAAAATTATAAAGGAAAATAAAAATGAAAATTTTGAAAATTTGGAAAAAAATTATGAATTTTTAAAAGAAAAATCATTATTTGAGTCAATGAAATTAATTAAAAAAGATTTAAATCAATTAGGAATTGTTCACGATTACTTTTTTTCTGAAACAGATATTGTTGAAAAGAACTTAGTAAAAAAAGTAGTAAAAATTCTTGAAAAAAAAAGTTATGTAGAGGAGGGGTACTTGGAGCCTCCTAAAGGGGAGTCCAGCAAAAATTGGAAAAAAACAAAAAGATTAATTTTTAAATCAACGTTATTCGGTGATGACACTGATAGAGCTCTTCAAAAAAATGATGGATCATGGACTTATTTTGCAAATGATGTTGCTTATCATATGGATAAAATAAATAGAAATTACAAACATTTGGTAAATGTTTTAGGAGCAGATCACACTGGTTATATCAAAAGAATAACCGCAGCTGTTTCTGCATTATCAGATAACAAATCAAACCTAAATTGTAAAGTTTGTCAATTAGTGAAACTTTATAAAAATGGTGAGCCATTTAAGATGTCAAAAAGAGCTGGTGATTTTATTTCAGCACAAGATCTTCTCGATGAAGTAGATAAAGATCCAATAAGATTTATGATGTTAAATCGAAGTAATGATGTCGAGCTTGATTTTGATTTTAACAAAGTTAAAGAAAAAACAAAAGATAATCCTGTTTTTTACGTTCAGTATGCTTACGCCAGAATTAACTCAATTTTAAGGACGCTAGATATTAAATTTCTCGAAAAAATTAACATTGAGGAAAAAAAATTACATTTTTATGAAATCGAAGAAAAAATTATAAGAAAGGTTTTTGAATGGCCTAAAGTCATAGAGTCATCATCTAGAAAATTTGATTTACATAAAATAACTTTTTATTTGTATGAACTTTCAACATTATTTCATGCTTATTGGAGCAAAGGAAACGATGATAAAAAATACAAATTTATAGTTAATAAGCAGATTAATAGAGAAGAAATATTAGCTATAATTAATCTTGTTGCAATAGTTATACAAAATGGAATGAAAATTCTTGGAGTTTCATTACCCAACAAAATGTGATGGAAAAGTTATTAAACATTTTTGTACTACTCCTAATAATTATTTTTTTTTTAGGTATTTTTAATTATTATTCATCTAATAAAAATATTGATGTAAAAAAATATAATAGAACTAATATTGATCAAATTATTAACGAAAAAATATCAAATTTACCCGTATTAAATAATGATACGAATAATGTAATTGAATTTAATGATGGTTTCTCAAATAAGATTAATAATGAAAAACCAAGAAGTTTTTGGAATTTACTTAAATCTAAATGAAAAAAAAAGCTATAATAATAAGTATTAAAGGTGAAATATTAACTTCAAAGGAAAAAACTCTCTTATCTAAAGAAAAACCATGGGGATTAATTCTATTTAAAAGAAATATCAGATCTTTTAAACAAGTGAAAAAATTAGTAAGTGATATAAGAAAATTTTCTAAAGATAAAAAACTTCCTATTTTGATCGACGAAGAAGGAGCAAAAGTCTCTAGACTAGGTAACTATTTAAATCACAATGTTGAAGCTAATTTTTTTGGAAACTTATTTGAACAAAACAAAAAAGTTGCAGTTTTTCTATATAAAAACTATTTAAAATCTCTTTGTCGATATTTAAAAATGACAGGTATTAATGTCAATACAATTCCTGTACTTGATATATTAAGAGCAAACACAAATAAAGTTATTGGTAATAGAAGTTTTTCTAAAAATAAAAAAACTGTTAAAATACTTGGCAATGTGACTGTAAAAGAATGTCAATCACAAAAAATAATCACTGTAATCAAGCATATACCTGGCCACGGATGCACAACAAAAGATAGCCACTTGAGTATGCCAAGAGTGAATTTGAGTGAAAGAAACTTAAATGAAAAAGACTTTTACCCATTTAAATCAAGTAAAGCTAAATTGGCTATGACTGGACATATACTATATACAAAAATTGACTCTAAAAATGTCACTACTTTTTCAAACAAAATAATTGAAAAAATTATAAGAAAAAAAATTGGTTTTAGAGGTATTTTGATAACTGATGATATTTCCATGAAAGCATTAAAATATGATCTAGTTACCAATGCACAAAAATCACTTGCCGCAGGATGTAATTTGGTTTTGTATTGTGGTGGAAAAATTCAAGACAACTTAAAATTGATCAAATCGGTGCCTTACATTGATAAATTTACTACGAAAAAAACATCAGAAATTTATAAAATTTTAAGGTAAAATTATGTATGGAATCAAATAACACAAATCGAATATCAATTAATATTCCCAATTTTAGTGGGCCGCTTGAAGTTTTATTAGATCTAGCTAAATCCCAAAAAGTGGATTTAGCTGAGATATCCATAACAAAACTTGCAGATCAATTCTTGGAATTTATAAAGAACAATAAAAATTTGAATTTAGAGACAGCATCTGAGTATCTATTGATGGCAACATGGTTAGCCTATTTAAAATCAAAGTTATTATTACCAGAGGATGATGATGATGATTTTAAAGCCTTGGAAGTTGCTGAAAAACTTAAACTCCAATTAAAGAAATTAGAGTTAATTAGAATTTTATCTGATCAGATGTTACAAAAAAAAAGACTTGGAGTGCATATTTTCACTAGAGGCATAAAAGGTGGTATACGATCTATCAATACTCCGGTTTATGAAGTCTCTCTATATGAACTGCTCAAAAGTTATGCAGGTATACAAACACAGAAGACTTTTCAGAATATAATTATTCCAAAATTACCAGTCTTTACTACTGAAGAAGGTATTAAGCAGATAAAAGATAATTTAGAAAAAATTCATGACTGGAAACATATTGTAGAATTAATTCCAAATTTTTATAAGAAAAATAAAATGAAAAGATCAGGTATAGCAGGTATATTTGCTGCTAGCCTAGAATTAACAAAGGAAGGTATTATAAAAATTTCTCAAAAAAAAATCTTTGATAAATTAATGATAAAAAAAACGTAATATGCCCAATAAAAAAACTAATATTATTAAATTCCCAGCTGCCCCAACTAAACTTGAGAGACAAGTTGAAGCTATTTTATTTGCTGCCTCAGAACCTCTTGATATAGAAACAATTGAAAAAAGAGTTCAGACTAATACAAATATTAAAAAAATCTTAGAAAATATAAAAAATATATATAAAAATAGAGGTATTAATTTAGTTTGTATAAAAAATAAATGGTCCTTCAGAACAGCTGAAGATCTGTCTAAATTAATGTCACTGCAAAAATCCACGCAAAAAAAATTGTCTAAGGCTACAATTGAAACATTGGCTATTATTGTTTACCACCAGCCTGTAACTAGATCCGAGATTGAAGAAATTAGGGGAGTTTCTTTTGCAACTAATACTCTTGACATACTTTTAGAGCTTGATTGGGTTAGACCCGCTGGAAGAAAAGATGTTCCCGGTAAACCAATACAATATGCAACAACTGAAAACTTTCTTAATCATTTCAACATACAAAAATTATCAGATTTACCTACCATAGATGAACTTGGCTCAGCCGGTCTTATTGATACCTCTACTATTGATAAGTCAATTTTTGGAACCGGTAAATTTTTCAAAGAACAGTCTATAAACGAAAAACAAAATAATATTTATGAACAAATTGACGAAGCTATCAAAAAGGCACCTGAAGAGGACAAATAAACGTATTTATTTAAATTAAATTATTGTATATAAATTGACTATGGGAAATATTGGTTGGACAGGTATAATTATAATTGCAATTTTAATTGTAATACTTTTTGGAAAAGGGAAAATATCTAGTATTATGGGAGATCTAGCAAAGGGTATAAAAAGTTTCAAAAAAGGTATGTCTGATGAAAACCCGTCAGAAAACGATAACTCCAATAATAATTCAGATAATTCAAACTCTGAAAACAAGTAATCTAATATGCCTCAAATTGGTTGGTTAGAGATTTTAGCAATAGTTATAATTGCAATTTTAGTTTTAGGACCAAAAGAATTCCCAATAGCTTTAAAAAAAATTGGCACATATTTTGGTAAGATCAAAAATACACTAAGTAATTTTCAAAGAGAAGTTAATTCTGTTACAGATAATATAGATATCGAAAAAAAAATAATCGATACAAAAAATTTAAAAAAAGAAGATAAAAAGCACGATGAGTGACAATAATTCATTTACAAGTCACTTTGTTGAATTAAGATCTAGATTAATTAAATCAATAATATTTATTTTTATAATTTTTGTAGTTTCTTATACTTTTGCAGATCATATTTATTCATTTTTGGTAAATCCATACGCAGACGCGGTTAAAGATGATCTAACATCTAGACGTTTAATTTTTACTGCTTTGCACGAAACTTTTATAACTTATTTAAAAGTAGCTTTTTTTGTAGCTATTTTTTTGGGAAGTCCTATTCTTCTTATTCAAATTTATAAATTTATAGCTCCTGGATTATATAAAAATGAAAAAAAAGCTCTATTACCATATTTAATTTCAACTCCAATACTTTTTTTATTTGGGGGTATGCTTGTATATTATCTAGTAATGCCGCTAGCCATAAAGTTTTTTTTATCATTTGAGTCCATGGGTTCTAACAATAGTTTACCAATTCAATTAGAAGCTAAGGTTAATGAATATCTATCTTTAATTATGAGATTAATATTTGCATTTGGTATTAGTTTTCAACTACCGATATTATTAAATTTATTAGCAAGAATAGGTGTAGTGAATTCAGAATATTTAAGACAAACAAGAAGATATGTAATTGTAATTATTTTTACATTGGCTGCAATCTTGACACCACCAGATCCAATTACACAAGTAGGCCTAGCAATACCTCTTTTATTACTTTATGAGTTATCTATAATAACCGTACGATTCACTGAAAAGAAAAATAATAAAGAAAATATAAAAGATGCATAATTTAAAAGAACTAAGACAAAATTTAGAAAATTATAAAAAAAAATTTAAAGATCGTAATACAGAGTTTGATATTAATGAATTTAATAATAAAGACAATTTAAATAGAGACCTTATAAGTAAAAAGGAAAAATTAGAACAAGAAAAAAAAAATTTGTCAAAAACAAAAGATAATTTAAATTTTGCAAAATCAAAAAAGATTTCAGAGGAAATAGCTATTTTATCAAAAAAACAATCTGTTAGTCAAAACGATTTAAATAGAATTATTTTTTCCTTACCTAATTTAGCTTTAGAAGAAGTTCCTATCGGCAAAGATGATAAATCAAATAAATTAATTAAAAAAATTGGAGATATAAAAGATTTTTCATTTAAAGCAAAATCTCATGTTGATATAGGTGCTATAAATGGCAACATAGATTTTGACACATCAATAAAACTATCTGGATCTAGATTTGTCGTATTAAAGGATAAATTTGCAATGCTTGAAAGAGCGCTCATTAATTTTATGTTAGATACACACGTCAACACTTACAAATACACAGAGATTTCTCCGCCATTAATTGTTAATGAAGATGTGATGTTTGGTACCGGTCAGCTTCCTAAGTTTGAAAATGATCAATTTGAAATAAAATTTGAAAATTCTGATCAAAGAAAGTTTTTGATTCCTACTGCTGAAGTTGTCCTAACTAATTTAGTAAGAAAATCAATTATTGATAAAAAAAATTTACCTAAAAGATTTGTTGCATCAACACCATGTTTTAGAAAAGAAGCAGGAAGTTATGGTAAAGACACTAAGGGGATGATAAGGCAACATCAATTTTACAAAGTTGAACTTGTTAGTATTGTCGAGCCAATCAAATGTTTAGATGAATTAAATAGGATGTTGGATTGTGCAGAGAATATCTTAAAAAAACTTGATATTCCTTATCAAGTTGTATTACTTTCCACTGGAGATATGGGTTTTAGTGCAGAAAAAACTTTTGATATAGAAGCATGGATCCCTTCTGAAAAAAAATATAGAGAAATATCAAGCTGCTCATCTTGTGGCACTTTTCAAGCAAGAAGAATGGGGGCAAAATACAAATCTGAAAATGGAAATAATTTTGTTGCAACGCTTAATGGTTCAGGATTAGCGGTTGGAAGACTTATGATAGCTTTGATTGAAAACAATCAAAATGAAGATGGAACAGTTAATATTCCCAATGTTTTAAAAAAATACATGAATAATCTTGAAAAAATATAATTAAAAATTACTTGTTTATCTAAGACTTTTAATATACTTATTTTTTCATGAGCGGACAAGGAATTGCACAATTTATACCCTTAATTCTAATATTTATAATTTTCTATTTCTTTTTAATTAGACCTCAACAAAAAAGAGTTAAAGACCATAAAACAATGGTTGAGTCTCTTAAAAGAGGCGATGAAGTAATAACATCTGGTGGAATTATAGGTATAGTAGACCGTGTAATGGAAGATGATCGAATAGAAGTTACAATTGGTGAAAATACAAAAGTTCAAATTATAAGATCTACAATTACAAGTCTGTTAAAAAAAGAAGAAATTAAAAAGTAATTCTTTTTCGTGTTAAATTTTTCAAAAATAAATGTTCTAATTATTTATATTTTATTTTTTTTTATATCCATTTTTTCAATTTTAAATTTTCAAGCTAGCGATAATCAGTTTATAAAAAAAAAGATCAATTTAGGCCTGGATCTTCAAGGTGGATCATATCTTTTACTTGAAATTAATTCTGATACTCTAGTAGAAAAAAAGATTCAATCAAAGGTAATACCTTTAAAAAAACTTCTTAAAAAAAATCAAATAAATTTTGATGAATTTAAAATAGATAAAAAAAGTTTATCTTTAAAAATTGATGATATTGATAAATTTGATTTAGTATTTTACTCAAAAAAAGAAAACATAGTAAACCCCTATATCGACGAATATAGATCCTTTGAACTAGATTATAAAAAAATTAATAACAAAGTAGAAATTAGTTTTTCAAAATTTGGCTTATTAAGTATAAATAATTCGGCATTAAAGCAATCAATTGAAATAGTTAGACGTCGAATAGACGATGTAGGCACTAAAGAACCTACAATATTACAAAGGGGCGAAAAAAGAATTTTAGTTGAATTACCTGGTTTAAAAGATCCAGAAAGAATTAAAGCATTGCTTGGAAAAACAGCACAATTAAATTTTAGACTTGTTTCTGAAAATAGTGAATTTGGTACAGAAGAACTTATCTCTGAAAACGAAGAAAAGTTAAATGTAAGTAAAAGAATTGTTATGAGCGGAGAAAATTTAATTGATGCACAACCTAGTATACAAAATCAAAATAATGAACCAACTGTATCTTTCACACTGGATAGAGTGGGGGCACAAAAATTTGGTAGAGCAACTACTGATAATGTTGGAAAAAGATTAGCAATAGTGCTCGATGGTGAAATTGTAAGTGCGCCTAATATCAATGAACCAATTACGTCAGGTAATGGAATGATTTCTGGTAATTTTTCATTTCAAGAAGCAACTGACTTAGCACTTCTTTTACGCTCTGGAGCTTTACCAACCCCGTTACAAGTTGTAGAAGAAAGAACAGTAGGTCCAGATTTAGGGGAAGACTCTATTAAATCAGGAATAACGTCATTAATAATTGGATTCATACTAGTTATCCTTTTTATGCTTTATAAGTATAAAGTTTTTGGACTTATTGCAAATACTGCGCTTATTGCAAACTTGTTAATGTTAATTGGAGTTCTTACAATATTAGAAGCTACACTAACTTTACCTGGAATTGCTGGTATAATTCTAACAGTCGGTATGGCAGTTGATGCAAATGTTCTTATTTTTGAGAGAATAAGAGAGGAATTAAAAACAGAAAAATCTGCTATTCACGCATTTGACTCTGGTTATTCTAGAGCTAAAATTACTGTTTTAGATGCTAATGTAACAACTTTAATAGCAGCTATTATTCTATTTGCTTTTGGATCTGGTCCGGTAAAAGGATTTGCTATTACTTTAGGAATAGGAATTATCACAACACTCTTTACTGCATATTTCTTGGCCAGACATCTTACTTCGATAGTTGTTTTAAATACTAAAAATAAAGAAATTAAAATTTAATGACTAATTACAATTTTTCATCAAAATTTAAACATGCTAATATATTTTCCTTAGTTATATTTTTAATAAGTGTTATTTTGATATCATTTAAAGGATTAAATTATGGAATTGATTTTAAAGGAGGTACACTTATTGAACTAAGATCGGTTAATACAGAAGTTTCATCAATACGTGATGTTTTAAATAATATGGATTTAGGTGATGTAAATGTTAAAAAATTTGGTAAAGAAGGAGATTTCCTAATTAAAGTTGAACAAAAAGATAATAATAATAAGCTAATTCCAAAAATAAAGAATAATTTAACCGATAATTTAAATTCTGAAGTTAATTTTAGACGAGTAGAAAATGTTGGTCCAAAAGTTAGCGCTGAATTATTACAATCAGGGATAATAGCTATTTCTTTATCACTAGCAGCAATGCTTTTTTATATTTGGGTTAGATTTGAATGGCAATTTAGTATTGGATCAATTGTAGCGCTATTT
>TARA_B100001093_G_scaffold188736_1_pt1 | contig 11213 bp, 4 predicted proteins | sample TARA_B100001093 | Tara Oceans TARA_B100001093 (sample SAMEA2623116) | marine metagenome | biome: marine biome (ENVO:00000447); feature: surface water layer (ENVO:00002042); material: "saline water (ENVO:00002010), including plankton (ENVO:xxxxxxxx)" | depth 5 m
AAATCAAAACCCTGGTCTTTGTAAACATTTCTAGGCAATATCCTTATGGGAGTTATCACAGGCTGATTGGCCGCTTTTGTCATTTCATAGGTCAATGTTTTGGGATTTCGCCACAAATCCAGAAGCCCCGCTCCAATTACCCAATCACCCCCGACTAGTGCATGTACACAATAGCCTTTGATATTGTTGTTTAAACGAGAAGCTTCAATCATTCGCTTGTTGGCAATACCATGCATTTTTTGTTGTTCCAAATAAAGGGCCTCAGTGGAAGGGTAAATTTTATCAAATCCAACTTTCTTTAAAGCCTTTTTATAACTGTCGTCTAGGGCTTTATGGTATTGACTTGGTGCTGAGATGGGGTTCCCTTTTTTTAAAAATGTAATGTTATTTTGAACTAAATTGGGGGTGCTGCCATAACCGAGTTCAGAAATATAAGACATAATACCAGGAACCACATTTTTACCGTAGCCTTTATTTTTTAATAAATTGAGTGCTTTTATCTCCTCTTTGGTTTTTCCAGTGGCTAAATAGCCATCAAACTCTTCTTGATCAACCTGCGATCCACTGTAATGGTGAATGTCATTAAATTTTGTGGGAGTTTTGTTGTAAGGTAAATATATGTTGGCGCCCGCTCCCCAACCTCCAGACTCGTCTAGTATCATACGAGATGGGTCTAGTTCTCTTGCTAAAACAGACATCTCATTGAGCATTTGTGCCAAGATAGGTCTGTTAATTTCATTAAAGAGTTCCCATTGAACAATACACGTTCTGTTCCTGTTACTTAGAATCGTTTTTCTAAGTTCATTTTCTACGACAAAAGGCAACCGAGGGGTAGAAATGGGTCGATACATACACTCCACAGCAAGACTGCCAACGACCAAAATACCCATTTCATCACAGAGCTCCAACCACATTTTTGGTGGGGGTTTTCTCCAAGGCCTGATCATATTGAATCCTGCTTCTTTGGCCAATCTTATTTCCTTTACAGCCATCTCTCTAGAATCGGGATAGGCCAATCCAACTGGGTATAAGCCTTCAAAAAATGCCGCTTTCAAATAAATGGGTTTTCCATTTAAATAAAATTCCTCATTTTGAACTGTAAACTCTCTAAAGCCAAATTTATGATTCCATTGGTCTGAAATTTTACCAGCGTATTTAAGTTTTATCTGAGCACTGTATAAGTTTGGATTGTCAATATCCCAAAGTTTAATGTCTGAAAACGATAACCTTTGTTTTAAATTGGTTTTTCCAGGGTCCAAAGCGATAGATTTTTCGGCCGTTAAAACAGGCTGATTGTCCTGAGAGAAAATATCAATTTGTAAACTTGCATCCAAAGGCATTGCTTTGTGATTAAAGATTTCTAAGTTGACTTCTAGTGATTTACTTTTAATATTGGGTTCTAAAAAAACGTCTTTAAGATTAATTGATGCCTTTCTCGATAGCGAAACAGACTGCCAAATACCCCCATTGATGGCGCCTCGCCACATGGGGACCTCTTGCCTTCCTAAACCATCAATGTTTTTATCAGTTAGTATAATTGGAGTGATGACTCGAACCACAAGCTGATTTTCCTCACCCTTTTTTAAAAGTTTATCAATTCTAAAACTAAATGGCGTGTATCCACCCTCGTGGAAGCCAACCACTTCATCATTTAACCAAAGTTCTGCTTTGTAATTAACCGCCTCAAAATGGACTTCAATAATTTGATCGTTCCAATCATCGGGAATCAAAAATTGTTTGCGATACAAAGCAACTCCTTCGTAGTCTTTGCTTGTAAGTTCCAGAGCCGACGGCACAGAAATAATTTGTTTTGAGGGGTGAGTGTCGTAATTTTTTTTCAAATACCATTTTTCAATCACTCCAAGATTTTTATCGTCAAAAATAACCTCCCAATTGCCATCTAAATTCAATTTTTCAAGGCCTTGCCCCGATTGGCAAAAAACATAATTTGACACTATAACAAAAGCGATGAGGCCGAAAGTCGTAAAGCGCTTTTTCATAAATTAGATTTAAAATAAACCAAAGTTCAGAATTAATAAAAGTGAATGATATTCAGTGGTTATCAATAAACAAACGCAAATTAACATTGTTATCTTATATTTGGATAATTTTTGAACAATATATGTTAATTTAAAATCAAATCCAGCTTTATCAATATGATAATTTTGATAAGCTTATTTTGTATATAAAGCAATATCTCACAACCACCATTAGTAATCAATCAAAAAATATTATGATTTACAAGCATAAATTATTTTCAAAAACGCTCCTTAGCTTATTTTTTTTATTTGTGGGGCTCTTCACAATATCAGCACAAAAAATCAAAATTAAAGGAACAGTCACAGACGGCGAAATGCCCCTCCCCGGAGCCAGTGTCATTGTCAAGGGAACTTCCAATGGAGCTGTCACAGATTTTGATGGTTTTTACGAACTCAACCTGAACGCCAATGATGTTATTGTTATTTCCTATGTTGGTTTTAAAACCATGGAAGTGTCAGTCAATGGACAACAAACCATCAATATACAATTGATTGAAGATGCGGCAAAGCTTGACGAGGTAGTAGTCATTGGGTATGGAACAAGCAAGCGAAAAGACCTCACTGGTGCAATTTCATCTATAAAATCTGAAGACATCAATAAAATTCAAACACTTTCATTTGAAGGTGCCCTGGCTGGAAGAATGTCAGGGGTTCAGGTTGTTTCATCAGAAGGTGGTCCCGATTCAGCAACCAAGATTAGGATTCGTGGCGGGACTTCAATCAACGCCAGTAACGACCCTCTGTATGTGATAGATGGTTTCCCTATACTTGGAAGCGCCATCACAACTTCAACTGGATTGGGAAACAGTACAACTAGCCCACTGTCTACTTTAGATCCAAGTAATATTCAATCCATCGACGTTTTAAAAGATGCTTCGGCAACAGCCATTTATGGTTCTAGGGGAGCCAATGGAGTCATCATTATTACAACCAAGAAAGGGACAAAAGGAAGAATGAATTTAAATTTTGAGACCTTTACTAGTTTTTCGAGGCTTTCCAATAAATTGGATGTCTTAACCCCCCAAGAATTTATAGACTACAGAAATGATTTTCAACCATGGTCTGCCGACTTAACATCTCAAAAAAAATACTTGGCACAGAGTTATAGAGTTCCCACTGTGGATTCAGATGGTGACGGCGAATTGGACACCGACTACGTCGGAGTTTCTGCGGATAACCCCATTCTTTTTATAGATGATTGGCAAGATAATATTACACAAACTGCTGTCACTAATAACTATAGAATATCGGCCAGTGGTGGTTCTGATAATTCAAGTTATTTTGCTTCTTTTTCATATCTAGATGGGGAGGGAATTATTCGAACCTCTGAAATCGAAAGATATACCCTAAACCTCAATATCACTCAAAAAATCAATGATAAAATTAGAGTGGGTATTAATTCGAATATCGGATACACGATGAGAGGCGGCGTTGTTACTGCCGCTTCTAACAATGGGCAAGGTAGAGCCGGAGTTGTTACTAGTGCTGCGCTCTTTAGCCCTGTCATGCCAATTCGAAGTCAGCAGCAAGACATGATTGATGAAGAAATTGCTCAGGGCATTGAATACGATGAAGATGGGAGAATGATTGCCAATCAAAACGGTGACTTAAACAACCCCATAAAAATGTTGAACGAAAATATCAATACAGGGACCACTTTTCAGGCCAGATTCAATACCTTTTTTGAGTATAAGCTGGCAGAGAATCTGACTTTTAAGTCCTCTATTCGTGGATTTGCCTCTAATACTAAGAATAAAGCTTTTTACAGCGATCGCTTTGGTTGGGCTAGGTCTATTGGTGGGCAAGCCATCACAAATTTTGGAAACTCTACCAGCATTGTTACAGAGCAAAATTTAAACTTTAATAAAAATTTTGGAGTTCACAGTATCAATGCGAGTTTGGTGGCTGAACATCAACAAAACGACTCAGAGTACTTACAGACCAGATCCTCGGGCTTTGATATCGACGATTTAAACCTAGACGCTTTGGTTACGGCATTAGAAACGCAACCCACAGTATCGAACGCCATAGATTCATCTTTGGAGTCTTACCTCGCTAGAGTTCAATTCAATGGATTTGAAAATCTTCTGCTTTTGACCGCCAGCGCGCGTTATGACGGTTCTTCAAGATTTGCTTCAGGAAATAAATGGGGATTCTTTCCGTCTGTAGGGGCTGCAATTAATTTTTCCCAACAAAACGTATTGAATAGTAACTTATTTGATGTTATTAAATTAAGAGGTAGTTACGGAGAAACAGGAAATACCGCCATTGGATCTTATTTATCACTTTCAAGAGCCGGTTTTTCAAGTTATATTTTTAACGGCAATACCTTGGAAACAGGGGCTTCCATTGACCGCCTTCCAAATCCTGATTTGACATGGGAAACAACCACGCAAACAGATTTGGGACTGTCACTGTCCATGTTGAACAGCAGAATCAATATTGAAGCTGATTATTACAACAAAATAACAGATGATTTACTTCTACTGGTACCACTCCCCGTCACTTCAGGTTTTGAAACTAGTTTTGTCAATATAGGCTCCGTTCGAAACAGAGGTTTTGAATTTGCTTTGGATGCCGCAGTGATCCAGTCTAAGGACTTTACTTGGAATGCAAATTTCAACATCAGTTTCAATAAAAATAGAATATTAGATTTAGGGGATGCTCAGGAATTTTTCGTATCTGCAATTGGAGACAATCAAATACAAAATGACTATGTGGTAAGAGTTGGAGAATCCTTGGGCGCAATTTACGGACTTAAAGACGACGGCGTGTACAATTACAGTGATTTCGTGGAATTTGACGGCTTGACGGATGCCGAAGCTGCAGAGCTTTTATATTCTAATGTCACAGGAACCGAAAATTGGTATTCTGTAAATATTTACAATCTAAAAGAAGGAGTTGTCAGAAATTCCTTGGTCCAAGATGGCACTTACCGCCCTGGAATGACTAAATTCAAGGATCAGTTAACTGTTGATACGGACGGAGATGGTATAGCTGACGCAACTGATGGTATCATCAATGATGAGGACCGACACATCATCGGAAACACATTGCCAATACACATTGGAGGTTTTAGTAACAATTTTAAATATAAAAATTTTGATTTTTCTTTCCAGTCGCAATGGTCCTATGGCAATGACATCTATAATAAGAATATCAAAAAAGGGTCTAACACCGCAAATCCATGGAATAACAAGCTCGCAATTGTCAATGAGAGATGGTCGCCAGAGAACCCTTCTAACACTCTGACTTCGTTTAACACTGGGGCAAGTGGTAATTTTAATTCAGCGGCTTATTCTAGATTTATTGAAGATGGATCTTATTTGCGTTTGAGCAATATTACAATGGGTTACAAGCTTCGCAGTAAATCTGCGCGTTCATTGGGGTTAAAATCCCTTCGTTTCTACGCGGCCATAGACAATGTATATGTTTGGACTAAATACAGCGGTTGGGATCCTGATGTCAGCGTCGGTAGAAATCAATTAACCCCTGGATTGGATGCAGATTCCTATCCGAGAGCAAGAACAATCCGATTTGGAATCAATGCTAAATTTTAATGCTAAATTTTAAGAATTATGAAAAATAAATCATTATCAATTTTACTTTTTTCACTGCTTTTTTTGGGTCTCACCACGGGTTGTGAAAAAGAATTTTTAGAAGAACGAACAACAAGTTTTATCAATCCTGACCAGTTGTTAATCAACGAGGAAGGTGCTGAAATATATGTCATTGGTGCCTATGACGCTGTTCGTGTACTGGCCACTGGATATGGTGGTTGGTTGAGTATGTGGGGGACCTTAGGAGCCGATGAAATCGTAGTTCCTAATTGGGCAGCCGATCCCAAGCAAATTTATCTACAGTCATTATCCCCTTCCAATTCAACCATCAGAAACATATGGGAAGGTCTTTACATCTCTGTAAATAAAATTAACAGTACCATAGACCGCGTTTCAGCAATGACCGAAGATCAAATTAGTGATTTGAGAAAAAATCAGTTAATAGGGGAAACAAAATTTTTAAGAGGAGCCCTGTACTTTGCTTTGGTATCTTCCTGGGAAAATATTCCCCTGATAAGTGCGGAAACAACAGATTTAGATGATCTTTACGTTTCACAAGACAACAATGGAGATGGGAGCATCGACAATGCGGATACAAAAATGGTTTATGACCTCATCGTAGAAGATCTAATGTTTGCAGAGTCGGTACTTGAAACGGGACAGGGAGCAGGAAGAGCAACCAAAGGAGCAGCCCAAGCGTTGCTCGGAAAAGTCTATTTGCAAATGACTGGATTTCCACTTTTTGAAACGGATAAATTTGAACTGGCAGAACTAAAACTTCAAGAAGTCATTGACAGTGGAATTTACCAATTAGAGCCCCTATATCCTGATGTATTTAGTATTGACAATGAACAAAATAATGAGATGGTTTTTGCAATCGGTTTTGACGGTCCCGGATTGAACCAGGGTGGTAAACTCGGTACTTTTTATGGCCCTCAGGGCGCCACTGAAAATGGTGGCCAGGCTGGTAATAATTGGTTTATCAATTGGGAATTAGCAGGGGACAGTCAATCCAATGCCAATGGTGGTAGTGGAACATGGGGCGCTAGAAATAATTATGCCTTTGCACAAGGCTACCAGGAAGATGACATCCGTTGTCGCAACAATATAGCAAAACACAGAGTTAATGAGCCTCAACAATGGACTGCTGAGGATGGTATGTACAATCCAACGGCTAGGAAAACTGAAATCGCATGGAGGCGTCCCACTTGGAAACCTTGGAAATGGCACAACATCAGACCCAGCAATTGGGGCACTGACACCCCTTTTGATCAACCCTACATTCGCTATGCAGACGTGCTATTAATGTACGCTGAGGCCAAAAACGGTCAAGGAATCCTAAGCCAGGCTGACATTGATAACACTGTGAACCTTATACGCTCTAGAGCGAGACAATTCCCAGACGGAGTTGTTATGCCAGATACCATTGCAGCAGATATGGTCTTTGCCGATCCGGAAACCAATGCAAATGAAATTTTAAGTGAACGAAGAAAAGAACTTTGTTTAGAGGGCTGGAGACGCAATGACTTGGTGCGTTTTGGCAAATACCAACAGGGCATTAGGGTGACACAACCCTCTTGGTCCAACTCTGGAAATCCACAAGATCAATTTTCAGATTTTGAAATCCGTTGGCCCATCCCTACATCTGAATTATTGATCAATCCAAATCTTGTTCAAAATCCTGGTTATTAAAATTAATTTTAAATAAATGTGATAAGACAATCGATTTAAAACTTGATTGTCTTTTTTAAATTCAAATTTAAAAAGATGTTCTTAAAAAAAGTTTTTGCTGTAATTCTAATTTTAAACATTGCTATAACTCAAGCTCAAGATAGCCCTCCAAACCTCATAGTCATTATGACCGACGATCAAGGGTACTCGGACGTTGGCTTCAATGGCTGTACAGATATTCCTACCCCAAATATTGATGCCATCGCAGAGAATGGTGTAAAATTCACCAGAGGCTATGTATCCTACCCTGTTTGTGGTCCCAGCCGTGCGGGATTTCTAACAGGTCGTTACCAAGGTAGATTTGGATTCTCAGACAATCCATCAATCAATCCAAACGACCCAACTGCAGGTCTTCCAACAGATGAAGAAACTATTGCTGAAGTTTTAAAAAAAGCCAATTACAACAATGCCATAATAGGAAAATGGCATATGGGAACACATCCAAGATTTCATCCTTTAGAAAGGGGCTTTGATTATTTTTTCGGCTTTTTATCGGGTGGACACAATTACCTACCAGAGAAATTGAACATTAAAGATTTAAGTGAAGTCAAAAGAAAGTGGCAGTGGTATTCCACAAAAATTATAGAAAACAGAGCAACTGTTGAAATCGAAAACTACCTCACCGACGAATTAAGCCATGCGGCAGTAAAATACATTGACAAACAAGCATCTAAAGGCCAACACTTTATGCTTTACTTGGCTTATAACGCGCCTCACAGTCCACTTCAGGCCACCCCCAAATACACATCCCGATTTGATCACATTGAAGATCCCAAAAGAAAGACTTATGCCGCCATGGTGAGTGCTGTGGATGACGGCGTTGGGCAGATCTTGAAAACACTCAAAACGCAGGGAATTGAAGACAATACCATTGTCGTTTTTCTATCTGATAATGGCGGTGCAAAAAATAATGGATCTATCAATACCCCACTTCGGGGACGAAAAAGTGACTTATTTGAAGGCGGAATTCGAGTCCCATTTGCCATGCAATGGAAAGGCAGCATACCCCCTGGAATGACCTATAATAAAAACATCTCATCACTTGATATAATGGCTACAATTGTAGCTCAAAATAATATTTCTATTGATAATGATCGCCAACTTGACGGAGTCAATTTAATCCCGTTCTTAAAGGGTCAAGATACCTCAGAGCCACATGACTATTTATTTTGGCGAAAAATTAAATCCAATGCCATGGCGGTTTTACAAGGCAACCAAAAATTAGTTAAAAACAAAAAAAATGACCCTCAAGCGCTTTATAACTTAGACAAAGACAGGGAAGAAACCACCAACTTAATAGAAATGGATAAAGATCGCTTAAAAGACATGCAGTTCAAGTGGAATGAGTGGAGTGCAGATTTGATTGATTGTATTTTCCCAAGCCTGTCCAAAGATGAATGGTGGTAATTTTAAATAGTTTTTAATGCGCGAAAGCTGTATTTTTTTAATGCTAAGTTTAATGGGCTTGAGCTGTCCCAGCGCTCAGAACCAATACTACCTCAGCAGTTCTACCGGTAGTGACGGCAATCTCGGTACCGAATCTGAACCTTGGCAAACATTAGAAAAAATCAACAATACTGTCTTAAACCCTGGTGATACTGTCTATTTTATGCGTGGAGATTCATTTTTTGGACATTTTGAAGTCAATGGTTCAGGATCCCAATCAAACCCCCTTGTTATCACAGCTTACGGCGTGGGTAATAAGCCTATAATCAGTGGAGAAGTTGGCCAAAGTGGCGGTGGTGATTTTCGTGAAGCCATTTTAATCAATAACAATGACAATATTACATTTGATGGTATAGAGATTCAAAATCACAGGTCTGTATCCAGAGCTGGTGTCAGTGACCTTGTAAGTTTCGGTATCTATGTTCTAAACGATTCTAACTATGAGGTGATGAATAATTTCACTTTTAGAAATATGAATTTCAAAAATGTTTATGCCTTGTACGGGGTGGATCCAAGCGATCAAGATACATTTAACCAATTTAAAGTCTCAGGATTGACTTTTTCATCTCCATGGGGTAATAAAAGCAACAATAACAACCTTCAAAACCATATCAATAATATTCTTATCGAAAATTCTTACTTTACTGATTTACAGCGACTGGGAATACACATTAGCAATAACGCGCCTGGCAACTCTAATTATCGAAACACCAACATCATTGTCAGACAAAATGAATTTTATCAAATCGGAGGAACTTGCGTACTGCCAACACGTGCTGAAAATTGCTTAATTGAAAATAATATTTTTGACCAACCAGGTGCCAAAACCAATGCTAAAATGATAGGCCGTGGAAGTGCTGTATGGAATTGGTATTGTATCAATACCGTTGTACAAAACAACCAGTGCTTAAATGCAAAAGGGATTCTTGACTCTCACGGAATTCATGTCGATCACCACAATGTTGATACTTTTGTTCAGTACAATTATATGGAAGACTGCGAAGGAGGGTTTGTAGAAATTTTAGGTGCTAATGAGCGAGCGGTATACCGCTTTAACATTAGTGTAAACGACGGATGGAGAGAAAATCCCAATTGGTCAAACAGCGACCATACAATTTGGCTTAACAACAAGGTTGGTGATGTATCAGGCTATGAATCTAATAACAGCTACATTTATAACAACACAGTGGTTATCAATAAATCAGCTGATGAGGCTTTTGAAACTGCCATCGATATAAAAGCCAATAATACCCGTATTTTTAACAACATTTTTTATGCCATCAATGGCTCTGGAATTGGAACCCAATTTCTCAACAATCAAGACGGAAATATAAATATGAGTCACAATCTTTTTTTTGGGAACATCAACAATGGATTTATAAATCAAGATGTATCACCTCAACAAAATTCCGACCCTGACTTTTACAATGAAACTTTAGAAAATGGAGCTGGTTTTCAAATCTTCGCCAACAGCCCGGCCATCAATGCCGGAACCGCCTACAGCGGAGTTTTTGCCCAGCCAAGCATAAATACAGCAAACTCTCAAATATTTAGTTCAGTAGAGGCCGTTCCATCGGTCGATTTTTTTGGGTACTCTATCATTGATGACAACACGCCTAATGCCGGGGCCTGTAATGCCAAAAATGGTGAGTTTCTATCAGTTGATGATGCACAATTTCAATGTGATGTGAAAATTAAAAATACTGTTTTTAAAAATAAATTATTTTTAAAAGGTGTTTTAAAACCATACCGTTATATTTTATATGACGTCTTGGGTAAAGTTCAACAAAATGGTACCATCAACCCCCACACTCCCTCAATTGAATTTGTAAATTATTTAAAGAGCGGGGTTTATTACCTGGTATTGAAAAATGCAACAACTACAGCCTCTTGGAAAGTGTTAAAAATACGTTGAATAAAGCATCATATTTGAATTACAATTTCAAAGCTTTGTATCCCTAGAGTCAATAGTTTGTAAAAAGGTAAGCCATGTGATTGTGCTTGGTTTTAATTGATTTGCGATTGTTGCAGCATAACTGTGTGGCCCTTTGTACTGCCCGCTAAAAATACCATTAAAAAAAACGCGCAAGCAAGCTTGGCGTTTTTTTAATGGTACTATCAATTAGTGACCCAAACTTACGAAAGTTCGAACTTTTTAATGGCCCTCTTTTTAGACCATAGCCTGTAGCATAACTTAAGGAAAATCTTTGCAATACTATGGGAGAAACACTCACTAAGTTCTATTTGAAGAACAACTAAAAACTCTGATTAGTTCACGACGGACATTATATCACTATAACGGAAGATTTAAGCCAAACTCTTACGAAATACATTTTAAAAATAAAAGATTATTTTTATTAAATCAATTTTGCGACGATATGTTTGATATTTCAGAAATATTTTCAGATTTAGATTCTTTACAAAACGAAGAGTTCGT
>TARA_B100001093_G_scaffold175880_2_pt1 | contig 11212 bp, 8 predicted proteins | sample TARA_B100001093 | Tara Oceans TARA_B100001093 (sample SAMEA2623116) | marine metagenome | biome: marine biome (ENVO:00000447); feature: surface water layer (ENVO:00002042); material: "saline water (ENVO:00002010), including plankton (ENVO:xxxxxxxx)" | depth 5 m
TTGATGCTTGTTGAAGACCAGATATAATTTTATTAATTGAGTCGGATGAAAGTTCTGTTGGTGCCATAGGAGGCTGTTGATTTGAATTCCCTCCGCCTTGCATTTCTGTTTTTTCTAATACAACTCTGTTTTGTTGTTCAACATTATTACCACCTGGTAAATCGTCAATACTAGTAGAGTCTGAAGCCATATATAATATCTTATATTGATAGATGGCTCTTATTACGCAAATTCTATTGATTTCTTGGAATTCCTACAACTTTCCGTTTTTGGATTAAATTTGTAGCATTTATTTTCATATTTAAATATCTGTCCTTTAATTTTATTTAATGGAGCTGCTTGAAATACCAAACAATTTCTTTTATTACAAGCTTTTCTAAATAATGTTGCTATGCCCAAACCAAGTAATATAGAAATCAAAATTTGACCTAAAGGACTGTATAATAATCTCTTAAAATTAATATTCATATATATATACTTTACTTATTTAAATTTCTTTCCTTCTTGAATAGGATACTCTCTTACTAATTTTTTATTAGCTGGACAAGTCACCTGTTCAGCTTCAAAACCAAAACAAGTCCCACTTCTATCTTTATATTGTATCTGATCTACATTGTCTGGTGTAGGATAAACATAAATTACTGATGGTCTTGGGTTACCTATATATACTAAAAATAAACCAATTGTTAAACTAATAATAAATGCGGGGATATTAATAAATTTCATATATACTATAGTCTTATTTTTTATCAGAAATAATCTCTCCAAATTCGTATTCAAAGTCTAAATTTTGAAGTAAGGTTTTTACTTGTTTCATAATAAACATTCCTCGTTCTTCCGTTTTATCCATCATTGTTACGGCATATTTACTTTCGCGAATATTTGTCATTATTGGAAATATTTGTTCCGTATAAATGTTAATCGCTTGTTGCATTAAATCTTGTTTGGCTAAGACTTCATCTTCTTCCATATATTCTTTTACAAGACTTTTGAATCTAGTAACTAATTGTTTTAATTGGCGGTTTTTAATATTAAGATATTCTTTAATTGGAATATTTCTTACTGAATCTTCATCCTTAGTCGGTGCTCCTACTTTTATTGTATTCTCTGATTCAATTACTCCATTTATCATATCTAATTGTTTAACTAAACTTTTATAGTCACTTTTACTTTCATCAAATTCAGAAGCTATTTGTTCTTCTGTACGTAAACCAAACAATAAATCCAATTTTAAATCAATTATATTTTCTTTAGATATCTCAATATCTTCTTCTGATAAATCAGCTGCTTTAGTTAATAACATCCATTTTCCTCGTTTAATTTGTATATCTAAAGCACATGGAGATTCTGTATTACCACATTTAGCCGTTAAAATACCATTTTTATTAGTAAATATTGTACCCCCATTTTGTTTACAATTAATACATTTCATTTTCATTGATTTAATTTTTTTTCTCATTTCACTTAAACTTAAATCACTTTTGGTTATTTTATTCTTAGCATTTTTATATTTAGCATCATAGTCACCTTTTAATTTGTAATATCTTACAACTGCGGCTTGTACAGCCTCTGAATTTTTTGAAGGTGAGGGAGAAAGATTTGGAATTTCTTGAGGAGGACCCCCCGTAGGTGCAAGAGATTCTGGTTCACCGTCTTTTTCTCCAGGTGGTTTATCAAATGAATAATCAGGAGATATTGGTTCAAATTCCGGAGTGTTACTTTTATCTTCATCACTCATTTTCATCCAAGGACTATCATCATCACTCATTTATATTTATACAGCATAATATTTTTTATGTAATACTTCATAATCACTTTCAAATTTAGGAAGATTAGTAATAATTTCATTATTAATTTTTCTTCGTTCTTGTCTTAATGCTTTAATTTTTGTCATTACGTGTGCGTGGTCTTTCTCATTTTTTTTCTTTTTTTCTTCTGGGGTTAATTTGTGTCTTTTTCTATACGATAAAATGACACCTATCAATACCAATAATAACAAAAAGAAACCACAATTCCAAAGAATATTATAATAACTACTTCTTTTATCGTGACATTGTTTTAAAGTTTCTCGTAAAAAATATTTGACTCCAGGTTCTGTTAAAGTAGGTGCTGCTACAAAATCCATTAATATAATAAAAGCAAAAAATGAAAAAAATAATACATAAATATTATATAAATGTATTCAGCTGGATTTTCAATTGGAATTTTTATTGGTTTAACAATATTTTACTTTGGATTAAAATTCTTTTTAGTTGACAGAAAAGGACCACCCATGTATACAGGTATGATAACGACAGCATTGGCTTTTACATACATAATTGGTGTAATTGGTTCACAATTAGGAATTAATATTAGCAATACTAAAGAACATTGTCACGGTGTTCCTCAAATAGTAACTTCTATGATTTACACAATTATACCTAATTTTTTTATGCTTGGACTAATAATGATTATTCTTAAAATCTTTCCTGGATGGAAAGAACCTTTTTCAAATACAATTGGATATTTAATTGTTAATTTAATGGGATTAGGAGAAACTTTTTCCGAATTATTAAGACCTAAATTAGTAGGTAAAGGTAAAAAAACAGGAGGAGATTTGATTTCTATGATATGTGAAAATAAATCCATCATTATAAATCAAATAACACCAATGAACTATGAACTATTCTTAAATAGAATGGGTAAAGAAGGAGCACTTAAATCAAATTTCAAATCTAAACCAGCTTATAATAAATTATGGATGTTGGTTAATGCTAAAGATGCTATAGCAGAAATGATTTGGTATTTACTTACCGGTGCTTTGGCTATTTCAACAACATTTAATGCGTTACTAGATATTGAATGCGATATACCACCGGCACAAAGAAAAGCAGCTGCTGCTAAATTTGAAGCAGAAGTTGCTACTAAGGAAAGTGAAAAACCAAAAGAGAAATATTTCACTGTTCATGATTAAAACTTAAATTTAGGAATCGCTAAATAATACAATACAAACAAGTAACTAAAAATAGCCAATATTAATGCTACTAACCAATTAGGAATAACTGTCTTTTTCTTATAACCAATACCAAATTGTCGTAATGAACCATCCTCATTATAAAGAAAATGAGGTGCGGCAAATTGAATACCACAAAATATAATTACAAATATAATAATTGCGACTGATGTTATATTGCGACGAATAAATGATCTATACATAATTAAATTATATATAGATTTGTTTTTATTTATTAATAATTTAATAAGCTTCATCTCCATCTCTGTCTCCATAATCATCATCCTCTGGCATAGCATTAAACATTGCCATCATTTCAGCATTAACACGTTCTCTTTGTACTTGTTCTTCTATTACTTCCAAACGATATATTTCACGATTTCTTTCTGTTACCTCATCGTTTCTATTTAATCTTAATTCCATCAACATATCATCTTCTATTTCTTGTCTTTCTTTATCATATTGTTCAGCATCATACTCATATAATGCTCGTGTTTGACCTAAACTCCAGTCTCCCAATCGTTGATTCTTTAATATATTTTCTACTTCACGCTCTTCAACTGTCAAATCACCCAATCGTTTTGTTATCTTATTTTTCTCCTTTTCTTTTGCTTTCAAAACATTCCTTACAATGTCTTCATTATTCAAATTAAATTTCTTTTTTTGTGTTTCCATTAAAGATATATATGTACCTAATAACTTGGCTATTTTCTTATTTAATTGTTCTTTTTTACCAGCTATAATTTGTTCTCTCACACTATCTTCCATACCACCATCATCTACTAAACCCAATAACTCAGATTGGTCTTCACCAATTACTTCAAGACCCATATCTATTGACCTAGTGTATATGTAAAAACTACATAGTAAGTAAAATTTCACCAACTTACTAATAATGTTTCCATTGATTATTGTTGATTCTACTGTATTATCATTAAGTATTATGTCTGCGAATAAATTAGTAGCATCTATCAATTGTATTAAATCCTTACTATTTTTTTGGATAAATTCTAAAATAGGAAATAATGTCTTATCTTTGTAAAATTTTTGAAATGCTGATGTTTCACCAAATATCAAATCGCGCACATCTTTTATGTGTCTTTCGCTAATTTTCCAATGTTTCGGAATAGGAACATCTTTATAATCAACACCTTTAATTATCATATTGGGAAATACTTGTAAAATATTTTTAATAAATGTATCATAAAAAGTAAAGATGGTTACACTTGTTTCATCTTCTCTTGTCAAATATATATCTTGACCACGCAATTTCCAATCAGTCATTGTATCAAAAAATCTTTCAACGCCTCTTGTTACGTTAAAATTACTCAAATATGTTGTTATTTCTTCTTGAAAATGTTCAATATTTCTATCTAAGAAGGTATCCATAGCATTATAACTATCATCTTCACCTTGTCTAATTGTATCAAAAGTATCAATTAAAGATTGAAAAGCATCTAATATTTCAGGATTGCATATAACAGGAGTTTTCTTTTGTTTTAATTCTTCTATTTTAATCTCCAATAAACGTCTTTCACTTAAAATAACAGGATGTAAATTAATATCAACTATATTAGTAGCATTTACAGCATTTAAAATATATCTGAAATTATCTCTATTTATATCAATTCCTTCTTGTCGTAAACGCTCTATTTTATCTTTTATTGAACCTAAACCATTAATTCTCTTCATAATTGGATTATCACAAATTCTCGCAATTGTTTCATCAAATGGGATATTAAATTCACAAAATCTTAAGAACGAAACAAACATTGTTTCTTCTGAAAACTGTTCCATTGGATTTGCGTATCTTAAATGAGTATCTAATGGAGAGAAGATATAATTAATTGTTTCATAATTATCCACAACTGATAGTATTCGCTCTAGGTTTTCAACCATATTATTATATCGTCTAATACCACCCTCTTTATCAGCAAAATATAAAAGTGTCTCTCTTATACCTTCATTACAACAAGCATTTTCTAACATAGGTTCATCTGACAAATTTTTAAGCAATGGAGCTTCTTTATTAATTACTCTTTGAATCAATTCTTGAATATGGAATGAAAAAGCTATTATTTTACCATGTAAAGAATTCAATTGAGCAAATTGTCCATCATTGCCATTTTGAAGATTTGAAATTAATACACTTTCAAATGTTTTACTAATATTTGCCACTTGTTTCATTCTTACATCAAATAAAGGTGGTAAAAACGTATTCCACTTTACAACATCAAACAATTCAGGTATATCATCAACATCTACTCTTCTCTCCAAATACTGCCTTTTACTTACCAATTTTTGTTGAATTGTTGAATTTTCTAATATTCCAATAACGCGTTTCTTTAGTTTTTCCGCATATTTATTTGTTACACTTTCTTCTTTTTTTCTAGTTACTCTTGGTAAAGCAGACCAAGGACGACTACTTTGTCGCAATTTTAACACAACACAAACTAAATAAAGCAATGCTGATGTTTCTCCATCTTCGTCTAATGGAAATCCTATGAATGAACGTACGCATCCAGGAAATGTTTTCTTAGTAATAATAGAAGGTATCATAGTTTGAATAGCAATCAAATAATAAGCTAACGTAAATACTAATAATGTATCGTCGTGTGCTTTCTCATAAGAAATAATTTTCTTTCCTGTTTTAGCTTGGCGCGCTTTTTGTCTCTCCATATATTTTGATTTTGAACCTATATAATGATTGATTTCATTTGTAACCGCTCCTATTACAAAATCATATTGTGACTCAGTTTTAATTCCCAAACTTGTATCTAATGCTGCTAACACTCTGTATATCATTTCTGAATCCGGAGATTGTAATGAAGGCATTTCTTTATAACTCATATCAATTAATACTTCACCTATATCCTTTTCCAAAACTTCACGACTAACAACACGATATCCTGCCTCATCAAATCCTTCACTCTTATCATATTCTATAGTTCGAATAACATAACCACTATGTTTATCTACAATCTTATCTCCATCATCGCTCATCTGTCCTCTATCCGCGCAAATTTTTTCTAATACTGACACATATTCTCCTCTTTGAAATGCAAGTGCCAATGATTCAAAAAATGTAGGCAATAACGGTGTATTTGTTTTTGTACAGTAAAACCATTCGGCATTTTCCGGGTCCGTTGGTGAATAAAAAGCATCTCTACAGAATTTATCTACAAAAGTTAAAATATCTGTTTGTTTTTTAACAAAATCACTTTGTGAAAGAATGTGATCTCTTAAATTAGCATAAGGAGACACAATCACTTCTCTAGCTTGTAATGTATCACTAATTGATAATTTCAATAAATCAGTTTTAATAAATTTATGTATGTTGATTAGTTTTAAAGCAGGTAGTATGCTTATATAATACCTTTGATTATCTTGTAATGACCTCATTAAATTTTCATATTCCATATTTAATTCTAAGTCAAATTGACTCATAATTTCTTTTGTTAAATCGCCTTCAACCTTTGTTCTATTAAGTTCAACTGTACCACATTCTTTATTTATTTGTAAGCAACTCTTTTTAATATTACAAAACATTTCACTATCCGGCGGCAATCCATCTAATTTTGTATCTCGAACCCAAGTATTATCCGCGCTTCTTTTATAATAAGCAAAATATAAACCCGATGATGTTTCAATCAAAGCATAGTCACCTTCTGTTACTCTTCTCTTGCCTTTTGTTAAGGCTTCTGATTCTATAATAGCTTGTTTTTCATTTAGTCCAACATTATCCATTAAATGTTTAAAAATAAAGTCTCTGTAGGAATTATCATCCAAAGCTTCTCTTGAATCTTTATATTCGTCTCCTATATCATAACGTGTAGTATCGTATTTTGAATCGAAATAAACATCTGCCGTATTATCGTCTTCACGTAATTCATCAATATCAATGTATTTTTTTGCCAATACAAAATTTTTACATTCTGTATTTTCATTTCTAGCTTTTTCTTCGTCCTCAACATTTTCTTTTTGTACGCCTTCAATAATACTCTGAATATCGATAGATTGATATAAATCTTTATCTTGTAAAGCTAATTCTGTGGTAAATAAACGCATATTATCAATTGCTGTCATCGTATTTATCATTTTAACTGTATCAGAATCATTCATAGACAAACCATATAAATCAACAATATTATTTTCATTTCCTTCTTGATACGGTAATAAACTTAATAAAATACTAAGATTTTCTCTTGGTATGTCTCCATATGAAGATTTTAAAAATTTTTGAATGTCGGTTGTTCTACTAATAAATTCGCGTTTAAATTCCAAAATTTGTTTTTCCATAAATTTCACGATAGTTTCATATTGTTTAAATGTAATATCGTCTGGGTAAACTAAGAATGGTTCTAAGTATTGAATGTTTTGAAGATAAGATAATCCATGACCACGTTTTTCAATAAATTTTTTAATTAAATCAAATAAAACTCTTGTTTTTGGAACCATTTTCTTTAAAAATTCTTTGTAAGCATTTTCTCCTCTGTCACCATATCCTTCTTCTTCTAAAAACCGAATAGCTTTATATCCTTCTAGAAAAGTATCCGCTGTATATTTTGGTCCTTCATCGCTTGTTTCTGTTATTGTTTCCTGGATTACACTTGTATTTCTTTTTAAAATAGAGAAATAGTTAAACATAACTTTATTTAACTGTGCTTTTAATAAGATGGAAGAAGTAGGTAAATTAATTCTGGAATACACCAATGCTGGCTCAGGTAATGTAAGGAATCCTGTAATATTCATTTTATCATTACTTGAAAATGGTACTCTAGAGGCTGTTTGTAATGTTTTCTTTAAATCGCTAGACGTTAAATGACTAAGACTTTCATCATATCCAGTTAAAACAAAACGACATCTAACAGGTAATTCATTTTGTGCCGCAGTTGTGTAAAAATCTTCTAAGTTATCGATAACTGCTAAAATATTAGATTCTACAGATTTTTCAGTTATAACATTTGATTTATCCAATGGAAAAGTAAATGGTGTAAGAAGTTCTTGTAAATTACGCATCAAATAAAAATATTTGTTTTGTCCATCAGGAACTCTATTATGTTTATATTCATCAACTAATCTTCTATATTCAATCTGTGTTTCAGCTAACGTAAGAGATATGAAATCATCATTATCATCTTCAACGTCAACATTAATATTATATAGTTTTTTTCGATTTTTCACAATTGGTAATATCCAATACAACTTTTTATTTAATTGTTCTAATCTCTCCACGAGAGGTTTATATTGGGCTGTTCTTATGACTGGATTGTCTGTACCATCTTCATCTATGAAAGAAAACATATTTTTTAATTGTTTGAATCGTTCAATCATGTTATGAATTTTATTTAATACAACAGGTGTTCTTTGAGCAGTAGGGATAGAAGATAACAAATCATCTAACAAATCGTTTGTTTGAGTCTGCATACCAAACCTTTTTTCCGTTTCTTTTACAGGAACTAATTCTGTAATTGCTTCTAATTCTTCTCCAAAAGAAACAGCATCAGCATCTAACAAAACTTGTTTTAAGTTTGCCTTAACATCAAGGACCGGTTGAATATCCATTAAATCTTCTTCATGAGTATCTGTTTCATCTTCTTTTTCAGGTGAAATTTCTAAATCTGGAATTTCTGCTTTTTGAGCGGGTGGTTCAAAAGCTCGAATGTTTTCAATTGGTAAATCCAAAGGAATTCCTTTATAACCAAAATCAATGTAAATTTTCTTATTATTCCCATAGGTTGTAATTTCAATCATATCTTCTTCTAAATCCGTAATTTGTCCATTAACAGTTAATGGTACTTCTCCTCCAAATTGAATACTTATCCAAGCTCCGGTAGTTAATCCGTTTTGTCTAGCATATCCAACTTCTTCTGGACGACTTAAAATCTCTATACTTTGAATGCTTTCATCAGTGAAATTACCTTCTAGTATATCTAATACATATTCTGCTAATGTATCGGGATCAACAATAGTGGCTCTGTTTTTATCTAAATAATCAATGTAAAATGTTTTTCCATCTAAGTCACTATTATCGGGGGCATTCATTTTAATAATATCTCCTAATTCTAAATAAAATTCTTCTTGTTGTTCTTCTGTAGACATTACCTTATAATTATAGTAGAAATTATCTCAAGGAACGAAAAAGTGATTTAAATCTAATTAAAGAGAAATATCTTTACTATATAAATCATGGCATCCTTATCCTTCGACCTAGCTAATTTTATTGACTTGGCACAATTGCCAACCGTTCCAAAGGGATTATTTACTAAAAAAATGGCAGTTTCATATGATGAAGAATCTCAAGAAAAAACAGACTGGTATTTTGTTCAGTATATAAAACATAACTTATGTCAACCTACCTACAAAACACACGGTTTATTTCGTTCTGTTTTGACAGATGGTAAAAAGATACATGTTTATTCGCCTCCCAAATCACTTCCTTTTGCTATGATGAAAGATGAAAATTATGATGATTATGAGTTGGAAGAATTGGTAGAAGGCACGATGATTAATTTGTTTTGGAACAATTATTTAAATGATTGGGAATTGGCTACAAAGGGTAGTATAGGTGGTAGGTATTCATTTTATCAAGATAATAAGAAAACGTTTCGAACAATGTTTTTGGAAGCTTTAAATTATCAACATATGGAATTGGAAAATTTAAATAAAGATTTGTGTTATTCCTTTATTGTACAGCATCCGGAAAATAGGATAGTGATACCTTTTAAAAATCCTAGAATTGTTTTAGCAGCAGTTTATAAAATAGAAGGAACTAAGATTACAATATTAGATAAAAAAACATGTAATGTTCCAAATGTTATATTGCCTAAAACATTATCTCAATATACAGATTATAAAGGACAAAATTGGGATGACCTACAATCTTATTTTAATCAAATGAATTTAGATTACCGTGTTGTAGGTGTTAATATTTATAATCCCAAAACAGGGTTTCGTAGTAAATTAAGAAATCCAACGTATGAACATGTGCGTCGTCTGAAAGGAAATAGTCCTAAGATACAATTTCAGTACTATTCGTTAAGACAAGTTGGAAAAGTCCATGAATTTCTCCAATATTATAATGAGTTTAGACCAAAGTTTACTCAATTAAGAAACGATTTACATAAATGGACTGACCAATTGTGGAAAAATTATGTTAGTTGTTATGTTAAAAAAGAAAAACCATTGTTGGAGTTTCCTAAGAAATTTAGGGCGCATATGTTTAATTTACATCAAATTTATTTGAATGATTTGAGGGAATTAGGACATTACATATCAAGACAAATTGTTATCAAATATGTAAATGCTTTAGAACCAGCTAAGTTAATGTATGCTGTAAATTATGATTTGCGTTGTCATGAAATAGATGAAAAAAAAGCTAGCGTGAAAACAGAGAACTAACTGTGGAATATTCTTTTTTTCGGTAATTTTTTTTATTATACAAACTAAACAAATTAGATTTAGAAATAGGAAATGTTTTTATTATTTCTGAATGGGTGGGATATGTTGGATCTTTGAAACCGGGATAATCTTCTGGGTTTTCCCAACATGTATCAATAGTGGCACCATTGATACCTTGATTACTAATAATTAACTTACCCGATTTATAATTTCTTATATTTGACTTATGTTCATGAACTATAACTATATCTTGACAAGGATTATAAAATTTTACCTTTATCCTTTCCATAAAAATTTTGAAAATATGTTCACTTCCGGGTATATTTTGAACATGGTTTATATTTCCGGTGACAAATTTTGGAGATTTAAAAATAAAACTATCATAACATCCACAGTGGTCATGCGAAATTTGACGTGAGATAAATTTACAATATTCAGGAGTGAAATAATTAATCTCTGGACTGCTCATATCGTATTCATGTCTAGTTAATGAGTAACAAATATTAGGATTTTCTTTTAAAATATTAATTAGTTCTTTATCACATTTTTTTAACCATATATCAGCATTACTAATCATACAAATTTCTCCTTGTAATCGATTAGCTATTTTTAAATAATCAGCGTAAGTTGGTTGCTTATTCAATAAAATTAGCTTTATTTTTCCTTTTGGATTAATTTTTTCTTTTAAAAAATCCAGATCTTCTTTTTTTTCTATAAATAAATAAATTTTTTTGATATATCTAGAATTAATATTGTGATTTAAACATTTTAGTAATTCATTTTGCCTTTCAACTTGTTTTGGAATAAAAAATGATGTTA
>TARA_B100001093_G_scaffold517507_1_pt1 | contig 11164 bp, 10 predicted proteins | sample TARA_B100001093 | Tara Oceans TARA_B100001093 (sample SAMEA2623116) | marine metagenome | biome: marine biome (ENVO:00000447); feature: surface water layer (ENVO:00002042); material: "saline water (ENVO:00002010), including plankton (ENVO:xxxxxxxx)" | depth 5 m
GCAATTCAACTAACTCCCGACTTCGAGATGTGTGAATATGACCGACAGAATATGGTCTATGAGAAAGAGCATCTTTTAATTAATGGCGTAGGAAAGTACCCTGATTACAATTTTTACCGCGTATCAGGACTACAAACTGCAACAAAAGATAAGGGTGAGGCGATTAACGAAGAATTGCCAATCGATACAAAAAGTTTGATGCCATAATAATAAAAGGTATAGCCTAAATATGCTTGAGCTTACACTTTTTTATATTGCCTCTATCGTTGCTTTGAGCGCCACAGTGCTTGCAATGACCCGAACTAATGCAATCCATGCACTCATCTATCTTATCGTCTCACTTTTGGCTATAGCTGTAATTTTCTTTTTAATTGGCGCTCCATTCGCCGCGGCACTAGAAATTGTTATTTACGCAGGTGCCATAATGGTGCTATTTGTTTTCGTAATCATGATGTTAAACCTCGGAGAGAGAGGTGATGCACGTGAACGTCAGTTACTTCAACCGAATGTCTGGCTCGGACCTGCTATTTTATCTTTGATTTTACTTGTCGAGCTTTTGTATCTTATCTCCACAGTTGAGGGGCCCGCATCATCAGGTTCGGTCTCACCGAAAAGTGTTGGACTCGCACTTTTTGGTCCCTACGTCATTGCTGTTGAGCTTGCCTCCATGCTACTGCTCTCCGGACTTGTTGGCTCTTACCATTTAGGCCGCCGCTTTTTGGAACGAGGCTAGCCGACCGTGCAGGAGCTTACTGTACCTTTAAACCACGTTCTTTTTGTATCCACCCTACTCTTCACCATTGGGATGCTAGGACTCATGATACGAAGAAACATTATCTTCATTTTAATGTCTCTGGAAGTAATGCTTAATGCATCCGCACTCGCATTCATCGCAGCCGGTGCCCACTGGGGACAACCTGATGGACAGGTGATATTTTTACTAATTCTTAGCATCGCAGCGGCGGAGGTTGCCGTCGGACTCGGGTTAGTTTTACAAATTCAAAAACGCTTCAAAACCCTTGACATGGATAATGCAAACCGGATGCGAGGTTAATTATGCAGGAATTTATCTGGCTTATTCCCCTGCTACCTCTTTTGAGTGCAATTTTTTTAATGGGTTTCTCATCAAAACTTCCACCGAAAGTCGTGGCTTGCTTCGGAACTGGTTCGGTAGGTTTATCGGCGTTTCTGACATGTCATCTGACTTTGGGATACCTCAAAGATCCTGATCTCCTCACAGTCACACTATGGACTTGGATGAGAGTTAGCGACTTGAGTGCAAACGTTGGATTTCACATCGACGGACTTACCATTGTTATGATGATGATCATCACATGCGTAGGGTTCTTGATCCACCTCTTCTCCTGTGAATTTATGGCCCATGACAAAAGCTATGCTAGATACTTCGCTTACCTAAATATGTTTGTCTCAGCGATGTTGGTATTAGTAATGTCGGATAATCTGCTTCTTCTGTATTTAGGTTGGGAAGGAGTTGGAGTCTGCAGTTATCTGCTTGTAGGTTTTTGGTATCAGCACAGTAGCAACGGGCGTGCTGCTAGGAAAGCTTTTATCGTAACAAGGATTGGCGACACAGCGATGATGCTGGGTCTTCTTATACTGTTCACAGAACTCAGGTCGCTAGATATTCAGATCCTCGTATCATCCGCACAAGCTCGGTGGCAGACAGGAGAGTCTATGGCGACACTAGCTTGCCTTTTGCTGTTAGCAGGTGCAGCCGGTAAGTCAGCACAATTCCCTCTGCACACTTGGTTGCCCGACGCGATGGCGGGACCAACGCCTGTTAGTGCTCTTATTCATGCAGCTACTATGGTCACCGCAGGTGTCTATTTGATAGCGCGTATGCATGGTCTTTTCATTATTTCTCCTCATGCTTTGTTGGCCATAGCTTTTATTGGAGTTGGTACTTCTCTAATGGCTGCATTTAGTGCATTGGTACAAACCGATATAAAGAGAATCCTCGCGTATTCCACGATTAGCCAAATCGGTTATATGTTTCTAGCTCTCGGCGTGGGTGCTTGGAGCGCTGCAGTTTTTCATCTGATGACGCATGCGTTTTTCAAGGCACTATTATTCCTTGGCTCCGGTGCGATTATTCATTGCCTCCACCATGAGCATGATATTTTTAAAATGGGTGGCCTTTGGAGGCGCATGCCGATAACTTTTGCAAGTTTCTTGATTGGTTCTTCAGCCCTTGCGGCTCTGCCGTTTACCTCAGGATTTTTTAGCAAAGATCTTATCCTCTTAAGTGCTTATCAGCTAAAGGAGTTTGGACCAATACTTTGGGCTGGAGGCTTGCTAGGCGCCCTAATCACTGCCCTATACAGCTTTAGACTGGTTTTCCTAGTGTTTTTCGGCCCAATTCAAACTCTCCCAGACAAGGAGAATGGATGGAGGATAAGCCTTCCTCTCATTGTATTGTGTATTTTATCGCTGGTGGGAGGATATTTTACGCTGCCGCTAAATAATCTTTTTCCAATAGAACAAATGAGTCACCCTGCGCTTTGGGTGGAAGTAGTGTCTATAATCACGCCTTTGCTAGGAGTTTTGATCGCATATATACTATTCATCAAGGTCCCAACTCGGGTTCCGAAGTTACTTACCTCACCCCATGAGAATATACTAAGCCATTTTTTATTTTTGGGCTGGAAACTCGATGAGTTTTATGATCGTCTCCTAGTCTTACCCTATACCCGTTTCACATCAATCCTGTTATATGAGCCTGTAGACAAGCTCTACAACGCAGTGGTGCTGTTAAACCAGAAACTTCATGCCTTGTTTAGCCTCTCTCAGAGTGGTCGTATGCGATGGTATGTTGTTAGCATAGTTATTGGCTTTATAATTCTGCTAGGAATCGCCATTACTATTCCGAAAGGACTTTCGCAATGGTGATCGTAACACTTATAGCTATACTTATAATAGGTGGCGTCATAGCACTTCTGAGCGAGAAATTCAGTGAAGATGCGCCGAGAGTTGCTGCGTTGATAGCCATATTAGTTGCCTTATTTTATTTTGTGTTCCAACTCGGAAACTCTGATTACGCATCTCTTACTACACAGTCAAGCCTATCAGATCCGACAAGTTGGTTGATCCACCTAAAGCTTAGTTGGATCCCTGCATTTGGCATCAGTATTGAGTTCGCCTTGGATGGGTTAAGCCTTCTTATGGTGGCACTTACGCTAATTTTAGGTGCCGTTGCGGTGAGTGCCTCTTGGACAGACATAAAGAAGCATCAAGGGTTTTTCGAAGCAAATGTGCTTTGGACTTTAGCCGGCGTCATCGGTGTTTTTACGGCTTTGGATCTCTTTTTGTTTTTCCTTTTCTGGGAAGTAATGTTAATCCCAATGTACTTTATTATTGCAATATGGGGCCACGAAAATCGTGGTTATGCTGCAATGAAGTTCTTTATATTTACGCAGGCTAGTGGCTTGCTGATGCTCGTTTCGGCAGTCGCCCTTGCCATAATTTATAAAGAAGCTAACGGACACTACAGTTTCAGCTATTTCGATCTGACAAATCTTCCAATGGGATATGTTACCGAAAAGTTATTAATGGTCGGTTTCTTTGTCGCATTTGTAGTGAAATTACCAGGATTCCCATTTCACACTTGGCTACCAGACGCACATACCCAAGCCCCGACAGCCGGAAGCGTTATACTTGCTGGAATTCTTTTGAAGACCGGCGCTTACGGCTTAATAAGGTTCGCAGTGCCATTGTTTCCGACGGCAGCTAACGACTTCGCTCCCATCGCAATGGCTCTGGGTGTTTTTGGGATCATTTATGGCGCAATGGCCGCTTTCGCCCAAACAGATTTCAAGAGACTGGTAGCATATAGCAGCGTGAGTCACATGGGTTTTATTCTGTTGGGAGTCTATGCCTGGAATGAATTAGCTCTGCAAGGCGTTGTGATACAAATAATTGCTCATGGCTTCAGTAGCGCAGCTCTTTTCATGATCGCAGGTTCTTTGCAAGAAAGATTACATACCCGAGATATGCGCGAGATGAGCGGCCTTTGGAAATTTATGCCAAAAATGGGAGCAAGCGCCATGTTTTTTATTATTGCGTCTCTAGGCCTGCCCGGATTAGGTAATTTCATAGGGGAAGTTCTCATACTACTTGGGCTTTATCAGGCAGCTAGCTGGATGGCAGTGGCAGCAGCATTAGGCTTGATTACGGGAGCCATCTACTCACTAATACTGATGCAAAAATCATTTTATGGAGAACCTAATGCTCACTGGGGAAAGACAACTGTGCTTCACGACTTTAAAAAACGTGAAATGCTGACGATGTATATAATGATGGGGGCCTTGGTTGCACTCGGCATATACCCTCAGCCAATCATGGACGTCGCACAAGCCACGCTCATTGGCCTCTTAGAGGCTGTCCAGCTTGGATTAGTCATATGAAAGTGACTGAATTTTACGCCCTAGCGCCAATTGTAGTGTTATCTGTCACCATTATAGTCGTGATGACGCAAGCCTCTATAAAACGTAATCAAATATTAGCATGGTGGATAACCATTTTGGGGCTGATGGTAACGCTCTGGTCCACTCAACTTGCAACTAGCTATTCGCAACAGGTAACCCCTTTATTTTTAATAAACCCATCGGGACTGTGGTTCAGCTCTCTTGTTACATTGGGAACCTTAGTTACCCTAATTTTATCAAATGATATCGAAAAAGCAGGTTCTCAAATTACTGAGGAGTACTATCTATTATTGCTACTGTCGACTCTTGGGGCGGTAGTTCTAATTCTTGCCTCTCACATGGCATCTTTGCTACTAGGAATGGAGTTGTTGGGCATCTCTCTTTATGCATTGATCGCTTTTCCTGAAAAAAATCCCCTTCCATTGGAGGCGGCAATAAAGTACCTCGTTCTCTCTGCTGCGGCCTCTGCAATGCTACTTTTTGGTTTCGCCCTTATTTATGCGGCTACCGGTGATCTTAGTTATACCGGGATCGGGGCTAAATTGAGCTCAGCAAGCATCAAGAACCCTTTACTTGTTATTGCCGGCACATCAATGTTATTGGCAAGCATAAGTTTTAAACTATCTCTCGCCCCTTTTCATATGTGGACTCCTGATGTCTATCAAGGAGCACCGACACCCGTAACAAATTTTTTGGCTACCGTCTCCAAAGGAGCGATGCTCGTCGCGTTGTCGCGATTTACGATAGATGGAAACTTGCACCAGTACACAACGTTTACGATCTGTTTGAGTGTTTTAGCGATTATTTCAATACTGGTTGGAAATTGGCTGGCGCTCCGTCAACAACAAATCAAGCGGTTACTTGCGTACTCCTCGATAGCCCATTTCGGTTATCTTTTAGTCGCCCTAGTAGCTCTCCGACAATTGCAAGAAAGCGAGGAGATCTTTTACTTGAGCCTCGAGGCAATAAATTTTTATTTAACCGCCTATATTATTACCTCGTTGGCCGCCTTTACTGTTGTTGCAAATATTGGGGGAGAGGACGATCCTGATATGAGGTCATTTGATGGGTTATTTTGGCGAAAACCTGTGCAAGCCGCCACACTCACAGTAGCCATGCTCTCCTTCGCAGGAATTCCACTAACTGCCGGTTTTCTTGGAAAGTTTTATCTAATATCGCTTGCCCTGAATACGGATTTGTGGCTTCTTCTAATTACCTTAGTCATAGGTAGTGCGATTGCTATTTATTATTACTTGAGAGTCATCTATTCAATGCTAAGAACAAGCTCAGCAGACAATAGTTGTGAGCTTCCCTTTATATCTTCGCCCATATGGCGGGATGCGTTAGCTATTATTTTGATGTTATCTGTAATTCTTCTTGGCTCATGGCCACAACCATTCATTAATTTTATAGGGGATTTATAGGAGCGAATTTAATACGATCTGTAATTAATCTTAGGGGAAAAAGCAATGTTACGCTCAGTTGATTTATGTGATTATATGCAAAAAAACCCAATAAAAATTGGCGAAAAAGACGACATTACTAAGGCGGTTAATCTGATTTTAGAGCATCGAGTTTCGGGTCTGTGCGTGGTTGATACTGGTAACAAACTTCTCGGAGTTTTATCAGAGATGGACTGCCTTAAAGTTGGCCTCTCAGAGACATATGCAACATCAGATAAAACAGAAGTACGCAGTTTCATGCAGCCATACCCAGTAAAAATTTTTCCTGAAAATGATCTCTTTGTCGCAGCCAACTCTATAATTGAAAACCGGGTGTCCGGTCTCTGTGTTGTAACTAGGCAAGAGGAGCTAATCGGCGTACTCTCTGAAATGGATTGTTTAAGGGTCATTTTGTCCGCGATTTATAATGATCACAGAGAAGTAGGAAAGGTCAAAGAGCACATGACGGATGTCGTCGAATCTTGCGATGTCAATGCAAACCTACTCCATGTTGCGGAAGACATGCTAAAAAAAGGACGAAGACGCCGACCAGTTGTCCACAAAGGGCGGCTTATTGGACAAATCACTTGTCGCCAAATTCTCAAACAGCTCTATCAGAGAAAGAACAATGTGGAAATTGTAAAAACACATATGAACAATATCGTTGAGTCATGTGCCCTACACTCTGACATTGTCGGAGTGTCTAATGATATGGTTAAAAAAGGTCGAAGGAGACGGCCAGTCGTGGATAATGGACACCTAGTTGGGCAAATCACATGTCGTCAACTTCTTAGAGTGATAAGCGACTTTAACCGAAATCAGGTTGCCGCGAACTTCGATCCTATATATCGAGATCTACTTTAGAAAAATATGCTACTGCTAATTTGATAAAAATAAAGAGTATAACGCTACGACCAAATATTTTTTTCAATTTCACTCCAACAACCGAACTATCATTTACTTTTGGTGTCTTAAAAAGTACCCGATGTGTCTGTTGCTCGTTTTCACCTCCTCATAGACGGGCGTCAGGCACATCGTGGACCAATTGGAGCTTTTTTTTGTAATTGCGTTAATTACTCACAGGTCCCTTTCGTGAGAGAACTGTGTTTGCAGGAAATGTTTTTGATCTCCCGATATACTTTTGCTATTAATCAGAGTCAAAAATTCGGCATTATTAGGTCGATAGGGCAGTCTTAAAAGGCTCATTGACGCCTCATCTGGAGTTCTATTAGATTTAAACTGATTGCATCGCCTGCACGCAGTAACAACATTTTCCCAACAGTCTCTCCCTCCTCGGGAAGTTGGTAAAAGATGATCACGAGTTAGAAATTCGCGCTGATGAGAGCGACCACAATACACACAGGTGTAGAAGTCTCGGGCGAACAAAACCAAATTATTTAATCGGTGATTTTTTCTTGGCCGCGCCAACTTTTTGCCACCGCAAGCGATAATTGAGGGGACAGCCATAGTGGAGGTTTGCCCCGTTAATCTGCAAAATCCTCCCCGAACCTCACGTACAATATCACCGAGTGTCCAAACCACCAGATCTCTTGCAAAAAGGCACACGGCTTGCTGCCAAGTTAACCACTCAATCGGTTGCCCTGCCACATTTAGTCTGAGAATCTTCATGTAAACCCACGGTAATATGCTGTAAAAGCTACGAAATCTTGTCGGTAAACGATCAATTCATTCAGATAATAACAATGCTCAAGTTATATTTCATAAATTTTTCATTGACTGATTGACCCAGAGACAATGGTTCGATAGGGTGTAACTATAAAAAAGTTGTAAACCAATATAGAAGGTGGTTTAACAGGTGTTGGTAGATCCTCAAAAAGTAGACTTTGAGCGTCAGCTAAGTAATTTAGAAGCCCTCGTGACCTCACTCGAGAGTGGAGACCTAAGTCTAGAAGATTCTCTAACTTGTTTCGAAAAAGGCATCAAAATAGCTCGAGACTGTCATAATGCGCTCAGAAATGCCGAACAGCGTGTTGAGCTTCTTACTCACGAAGGGAACGCTCTAGTAAGTCATCGCTTCGAGCCGGACCAAAATTAGTTGGATCTGCTATGGAAAATTTTATCCTTAATTGCCACAAAGACGTCAATACCCAACTTGAGCATATTCTCCCCGAGGCTACTGGATCGGCGCAGCGACTGTATGACGCTATTCGTTATGCCGTGTTCAATGGCGGCAAACGGATCCGTCCTTTACTATGCTATGGTGGAGCATGTGCTGTTGGAGAGATAGATGACAACACCGCAAAGATAGCTGCTTCCATTGAAATGATGCACGCTTATTCTCTGATCCATGACGATCTTCCCTCTATGGATGATGACACTCTTCGTCGTGGTAAACCTTCGTGCCACATCGAGTATGATGAGGGCACTGCTATTCTCGCGGGAGATGCTCTCCAATCACTTGCTTTTCAGCAATTAACCGAACTAGGTGACCTTGACGCAGTTGTCAATTTAGAACTGATCAAATTATTGGTGCGAGGCAGCGGTTGCCAAGGCATGGTTGCAGGACAAGCTATTGACCTTGCATCAACTGCCACAGAAATTGATCTTCCCGCCCTAGTTGAGATGCATCGGTTTAAGACAGCGGCAATGATCGAATCAAGCGTTCTGATGGGTGCTATGGGTACAGGTAAAGCGACAGAGGATCAATTAAAAGCACTCCGAACCTTCGGCACCTCAATTGGCGTAGCGTTCCAAATTCAAGATGACATTCTGGACGTAGAAGCTGCTACAGAAGAAATCGGAAAAAAACAAGGCTCCGATACCGAGGGTCTAAAAGCGACGTTCACTAGCCTTTTAGGGACACAAATGGCGAAGGACAATGTGAATGAATTATTTGAGAATAGTATAAAGAGCCTGGAAGATTTTGACTCAAGTGCAGATCGGCTGCGAAGTATAGCCAATTTTATCGTCACCCGAACTTTTTAAGACTATCAAATACCTCCCAAAGCGTTATTCTATATTGGATTGAGAGCAATTTGCTACGTCTTTAGACGACTGAAGTTAAGAGTTAAATTCGATGACCAAAACATTTAATAAGATTCCTGAGTATCGACCCGATACCCCGCTTCTAAATAATGTTGATAACCCCTCTCAGCTTAAAGCACTTAGTAGTGGCGAGCTTCTCGAACTATCGAACGAAATAAGAGAATTTATCCTTTACTGTGTAGGCAAGACTGGTGGACATTTTGGCGCTGGACTCGGAGTCATAGAGCTTACTGTAGCTTTGCATTATGTATTTAAAACACCTGAAGATCGATTAGTTTGGGACGTAGGACATCAAACATATCCGCATAAAATACTGACTGGAAGACGGGAGGAAATGCTCACAATCCGTCAGCATAAGGGACTTTCTGGCTTCCCAAAACGAAGTGAAAGTGAATATGACACTTTTGGAGTCGGCCACTCAAGTACATCAATGAGTGCAGCACTGGGCATGGCAGTAGCTGCAGCACAAAATAAAATTACCCGTAACACAATTGCGGTTATGGGTGACGGGGCAATGACCGCGGGAATTGCGTTTGAGGCAATTAATCATGCAGCTCATGTCGACGCCAACTTGTTAGTCGTACTAAATGACAATCAAATGTCGATATCAAAAAATGTAGGCGGTCTGTCGACTTACTTTGCGAAATTATGGAGTAGCAAACTCTATAACCAATTAAGAGAGACCGGCAAAAAAGCGCTTCGAACGATGCCAGGCACGACTAATTTCGTTCGCCGAACAGAAGAGTACATGAAAAGTATCGTGTCGCCAGCAACCATCTTTGAAGAATTAGGATTTTATTACGTCGGCCCCATTGATGGCCATAACCTGCCTCTTCTGATCCAGACTCTATCTAATGTTAAAGAGATTAAAGGTGCAGTTTTACTTCACGTAATCACGCAGAAAGGCAAAGGATATGAGCCTGCTGAAGATGATCCGGTTGGTTACCATGCTCTGAGTAAAATCGAACCCAAAACGTCAGAGAAAAGTATCCAAGAAAATCGGAAAGTACTTAAATCACCCAAATACTCGAAGGTGTTTGGGGACTGGTTATGCGATATGGCCTCGTCCGATGAGCGATTAATCGGAATTACACCGGCGATGTGTGATGGATCAGGAATGAATGAGTTTGCGGAAAGATATCCGGATCGCTTTGAGGATGTAGCAATTGCCGAACAACACGCTTTAACTCTTGCCGCAGGCATGGCTTGTGATAATCTAAAACCAGTTGTTGCTATCTACTCTACATTCCTCCAACGAGCATATGATCAATTAATCCACGACGTTGCCCTTCAGAGTCTAGACGTCTTGTTTGCGATCGACCGAGCAGGACTAGTTGGAGAAGATGGCGCGACACATGGCGGTGTCTTTGACTTATCGTACCTAAGATGCGTCCCGAACATGATTGTGATGACTCCCTCGGACGAGAATGAGACAAGACAATTGCTTTATACAGGGTATCAGTTTTCTGGGCCTGCCGCTGTTCGCTACCCAAGAGGCATTGGACCCGGTAGCCTGATAGAAAAAAGTATGGTAGAAGTTCAAATTGGTAAAGGACGAATCGTGCGGTCAGGTGCCCGTACTGCCATCCTTAACTTTGGTACATTGCTCAGTGCCGCCTTTGATGCTGCAGAAAAATTAGGTGCCTCTGTTGTCGACATGCGGTTTGTGAAGCCTCTGGACGAAGACCTGATTCGTGAGCTAGCGGGAACCCACGAACTACTGGTTACAGTTGAAGAGAATGTCATCGCAGGAGGGGCTGGTACCGCGGTAAGTGAGTACCTTGCAGCGGCCGCGATTTCAATACCGATTTTACATTTAGGGATTCCAGACCAATTTATTGACCACGGGAAACATTCTCAACAACTAGAATCTGTGGGGCTTGACACTGCCGGCATGCTCAAAAAAATAGATGAACGATTAGAACTGTTAAAGACTTCTCAAAATCCTTAAGAAAACTCAAAATGTCGCTCTAAAAAGAGCACTCTAGATGATAAAAATAGAAACTAAGGTATAGTTGTCCCAGCGATTGGGACTTCCAACATAGTCTTCCCACTTTGGTCATTCAACCCAAGAACAATATCTACACCTAATTCATGCCAAGTGAATTCGACGGACCCATAATTTGGAGTAATCACAGGCTCACCAACCCGATTTGCGTTTTCACCCGGCTTATCCCAAGCCTGATTTAATCCGCTCGAAGTAATATCGTTTAAAATTTCTCCGTCAGTCGTCACATGCGTGCTAAGTTCACCAAAATGTCGATCCCCGGA
>TARA_B100001093_G_scaffold517775_1_pt1 | contig 11156 bp, 10 predicted proteins | sample TARA_B100001093 | Tara Oceans TARA_B100001093 (sample SAMEA2623116) | marine metagenome | biome: marine biome (ENVO:00000447); feature: surface water layer (ENVO:00002042); material: "saline water (ENVO:00002010), including plankton (ENVO:xxxxxxxx)" | depth 5 m
GTCAGTAGGGGAAACAGTATTAACAGATGTTTTTCTCTCTTCTTCTCTGGTTCTGGCATCTATCATATCTTGAGATGGTCGAACTCTAGCTGGAGTGGCAGGGGGTAAATCACTCTCGTCTTCTTCTTCTGGCCAAACTATTCCAACAGGTACTCTATCTGGATTTTGTTCTAGAAATCTTTTTAATTTTCTACAATTACTCATTGTCATTCCTATTTGGCTATCCATTTCATCATCTTCTATTTCTCCCAGAGGTAAATTATTAAAAAAATCAGGAGAAGTTGGAGTAATACCTGCTTCCTGTAATAATGGCATTCCATATATTTGAACTAGGCGCACATTTACACTTTGAAGAAATTGTCGTATTTGATTCTCTGCCAAATTTAGTGCTCCTCTTACACCTGTATCTCTTCTACCAACCGCAGCCTGAGCATCTTCCTTTAATTGACGAATTGTAAGTTCGACTTTTTCACACCAATTTTCAGGAAGAGTATCAGAATTAACGACACCTCTCACAGTTCTAGAAGGAGAAGCAGAATCTGTAACAGGAGCAGTAGAATCTGCAATGGGAGAAGTAGAATCTGCAATGGGAGAAGTAGAATGTGTAACAGCAGTAGAAGGAACAGTTAAATTATTAGCAACATTATCACTTCTTTCATCTAGCTCTAAATCGTCATCATCATCAGCATGTCGTTTTGTTTCTCTCCCTGTTCTCCTTGTGGGTATTCTTCTATCTCCCATATCATCTCCTTTTGTTTCTTGTATATTAGCAGGGTCTTCAGCTTTTTCTGATGCACCCGCAGAAACTGCTGTTGAGTCTGGACTTCTATTATTTGGGGCAGAGTCCTGTCCTTGGTTGATTTCACTGTCTGGTGACCCTACATCTACATTATTAGCAACAATGTCATCATCATCACTATCGCTATCGTCATCATTATCTCCACCATCTCCGCCATCTCCACCATCTCCACCATCTCCGCCATCTCCGCTATCTCCGCCATCTCCGCCATCTCCACCATCTCCTCCGGGAACAATTTTAGCTTTTTTAATAAAAGCTACATCCCAAATATCTTGGTTCTTAATAAAACTTCTAGGTAATTTAAACTTTCTACCACCAAACCAAGATTTTTTACATAATAAGAGCAACTTTTGAAATCCTGTAATTTTTTCGGCAGGATTATAACTTTCCATTTCATAATTCTGGTTTCCGCGACCCCTATACAACGAGATGCTGTTTTTTTGTTGGCTTTTAAAATAGTTATATATTTGATTAAATTCCCCCATATTTATTGGATGACTATAAATACTTATATCTCTTCTGCGCATTGCCATAGAGATAACGTTAAAAGTATCATTTGCTTCTTGAGGAGGAGGACCAATTAAACCATTATAAAACTGTTGAGGACTTATATCAAGTGCAATGTTGCCTTCTCTCATCATATCGTCAAAGTTGCCTGAGTTATAATATGCACACCAGAAACTTAATACATACGCAATGAATTGAGTTAAATCTCCTGATACAAATAAGTCCCCAATAATTTTACGAAAATCAGATATATTACAGCTATGTAATGGGAACTGTGCTTCAGTTAAACCTACTTGTCCAACGTGTAATATTAACTGTCCAAACATCACATTAATATTTTTTTTAAAATAAAGTATAAAATTTGTCCAATCATTTTTAAATTTTTTTATTAAAATAATCAAAAATAACCAATTTAAAAATTGGTCTGGAAGAAGTTGATTATCTGGATATAAAACATAACTACACCTATGCCATCTACCGCGGTTACTTTCGTGTGTATTTAGCTGAAAAAATCTTTTATATTTTAAATCAATCATAAAATGTGTAAATATTCTACACAAAAGAGCTTCCTTATTAGGAATATCTATATTTTCAATCATATTGTAAAGTTTTCCAATAATAAAATGTTCGCCTTGCATATAAAACCCTTCTTTATTACCGTAATTTGAATATGTAAAAAAAATAATTCTAAAAAACATTTTTCTATCATCTAGCGAAAAGTGTTCTCCGTTAGTGTTTCTACCGCCTCTATTATTTTCTATTAAATCTAGACCGACTTGTTCAATCATTCTTTTCATACATTCAGCAAATAATGGGGTAATAATATTTTCCTGTGCTAATTCATCTAGTCTAATAGTGTCACTATTATAAAATGCTTCAGGCATATCTCTAACTACTTGATTATATTGTGTTATAAATGTTTGTTTTGATTCATTAGTTTTCAAACCACCCCAATACCACCAGTCAAAATCAGGGCTATCAGGGTCTTTTTCTTGTCTAGCATCATTTTGTTTTTGTGTTTCCATCCATTGATAATAATTACTAAAATCAAATTGTGCAGCTGCTCTAGTTGGATTTCCAAATGTAGCCATATTATTATATATTGTGAATAAATTAATAAATATAAAATAATATAAAAAAATATATGGATGATTTCGATTTAGATATAGATAATTATGGTTTAGAAGATATATTGAATTTGTTTCATTTAGATTATAAATTTGAAAAATCTAGTATGAAAAAGGCTAAAGCAATGGCATTAAAAACACACCCGGATAAAAGTGGTCTGTCTAAGGATTTTTTTTTATTTTTTATGAAGGCATACAAAATGTTAGAAGCAATTTATGAGTATAGATGTAAAAAGGCACAGTGTGCAAAAAAACAAAAATATACAGCAGAGGTTGATACAGAAAATAAACAATTACTTAAAAAATTAGATGGTAAAAGTGCAAAAGACTTTAATAAGTGGTTTAATGAGATGTTTGAAAAAGTAAGAGTAAAAGATGAAGATTTGGATACAGGATATGGGTCGTGGTTTAAATCAAATGAAGATATAAATGATGAAAAGGTAAAAAGTGTATCTGCAATGGGAGATGTATTTGAGAGAAGAAAAAAAGAGAGCAAGGCATTAATAAAACATAATGGTATAAGAGATTTGGAAATAGGAGGAGGATATGGATTAAGTAGAGAAAAGCCAATGGAATATGCAAGTGATATATTTAGTAATTTACCATATGAGGATTTGAAAAAAGCACATACTGAAACAGTTGTTCCGGTAACAGTGGAAGATTATCTAGCGAAACCTAGGTTTGAAAATGTAGAGAGTTATGTTAGATATAGAGAACAAAATAGACCAGATATGGTTTCTTTAGAACAATCTAAGAAAATGATGCGAGAAAGGAATATGCAAAATGATAAGATAAACACAGAGAGAGCATTTAGACTAATCAAAAGAGATGAGGAAATAGGAAAAGCGAATCAAAAATGGTGGGCAAATTTAAAACAATTAAAAAATTAATAAATTATTTATTATATATATAATGAATATTGTGAATTATGTATTGGTATTTATAGCAGTAACTGCAATAGGTATGCTATATGACAGATATAGTAGAAAATTTTACCCTGATGAAGAATTAGATAAATATAATTTAGTAAGAAAATATTTACTAAATGAAAGTGATTCTTTAGATGGAAAACCATTCTTATGGATTCATACAAAACATAGTATAAATGCTAGAGACTGGTTAAGTTTTAATTCGAGAAATACTAAAACATTAAACCAGCCTTATAAAAATTTGTGTGTTGAATCAATAGTCAAGCATTGTGGCGATAGTTTCAAAATATGTATGATAGATGATAGTTCATTTGAAAGAATAGTGCCAGAGTGGTCAATATGTATGGATGGCTTAGCTGACCCTATTAAAAGTAGAGTGCGAGTATTAGCATTGACGAAACTGTTACATACATATGGTGGTATGTTGGTGCCAAATTCAACAGTAGTTTTAAAAGATTTAAAACCATTATATGATGAGAAAGTAAGCGGTAATAGAATGTTTACAGGAGAAATGCGAAATAAAAGTGATAGCAATGCATTAAGTAGGTTTGGTCCTAATCATAAATTATTAGGTTGTGTAAAAGGATGTGATAAAATGAAAGAACTATCCGAACATTTAGAAATTTTAATATCAAAAGATAATACTGACCAGGCAACTTTTGAAGGAAATGTGAATAGATACTTACGAAAATTAATGAAAGATGGAAAATGTAATATTATTTGTGGTAAAGGTTTGGGAACAAAAAACAAAAACAATGAAGTTGTTTTAATTGAGCACTTACTAGAAGACTCTCCCTTAGAATTATGTATGTGTTCCTTATTTTGTGTAATATTACCAGATGAGGAAATATTAAACCGAAAAAAATATCAATGGTTTGCAAGATTATCGCCTAGACAGGTATTAGAAGGAAACACTCAGGCTAGTAAGTTTTTAGTTATAAGTCGTGGTAAATAAAATATTTTATTTCATATTTAGATTTAGAATATTTTATATCTGATGTAAAGGGAATATGATGATATTTACAAATTTGACGAACAATGGTAACAAAATTTTTATAAGTTGCATCTCTTTCTAAATAGTGATGTTTAGATTTAAAATAGTGTTTTTTTAAATTATCACAAAAAGGTTTAACTTGTTCTTCTAATTTAATGCGTTTAAAAGCATCTTTTGAGAAAATGTATTGTTTATCATTTTTGTCGCAAAATTTATCAATAAATTCAAAGAAAGTATTTTTAGGAAATGAACTTTGGAATATTTGACTCATATACTAAATAAAGTGATTATAAATTAATTTAAGTCAAATTTAATAATTCATTGGTAATCAATGATAATTCTAACTCATTTTCGTGTAATGTGTGAAAAAGAGCAATATATTTTAGTATTAGTTTTATTACATTATATTTTATATTTTCACCTAAAATATTTGTTATTTTAATGAAAGTGAAATAAGAATCTAATATGTCCATTACAGAATAGCCTTTATTATAAATAGAATTAATGATTGTAATTGCATTTTTTATATTTTTATTTACATACCATTCATTAGTATATTTCTCAAATTCATAAAAACTGATATTAGTGCAAATTTCTTTTACTCTCGATTCTGTAATGTTTATATTTAAGAGTTTAAATTTTTCCATATAATTAATTAATAAGCGTATAGAATTATTGCAAATATTCAATATAAATTCTTCTGATTTCTTATCAATATTCAACTTTTCTTGTTTTTTAATCTTATAGAATATTTTTTGTAAAAAATCCTTTTGTATAGGTTTAATTTTAATTATAGTGCATCTGGATTGTATGCTATCAATTACTTTTTGTGTATTAGAACATGATGCTAAAAAATGAACATTATGACTGTATTTATCTATACAATTTCTGAAAACTTGTTGGCTTTGGTCGTTTATAGAATCAATATCGTCTAAAATAATAAATTTTTTTTTACCAAATATCATTGATGGTGTTTGACAAAATGTTTTCACTTCATTCCTGTAATACTGAATACCTTGTTCCTTCAAATTATTAATATATAATACATTTTGTCTAGGTATTACATCTTTTTGATAGTATTCGCGAATTGTAGCATATAAAAGAGATGTTTTACCGCATCCGTGATTTCCTACTAGTAAAATATTAAGATTGTTCATATTAATAAGTGTATTCAATAATTCTATATATTCCTTGTCAATAATAAAATCTTTAAAAAATGTAGGTTGATATTTTTTTAAAAATGGTATATTCATAATAAATTAAGTAGTAAAGTATTTAAGTTTTTATTTATATATTTTACAAATGGATTATTATAAAGTTTTGGGCGTGAGTGAATCATCTAGTCAAGATGATATTAAGAAATCTTATAGAAAATTATCATTAAAACATCACCCTGATAGAGGAGGGGATGCAGAACAATTTAAAAAGATAAATGAAGCATATTCGGTTTTAGGAGATACAGAAAAAAGAAAAATGTATAAAATGCGAAATCAAAACCCATTTAGTCAAATGGGAGGAGAACCTGATTTAGACCCAATTTTTAGAATGTTCTTTGGGGGTGGAGGTGGATTTCCTGGTATGCATCAAATGGCAGGAGGTATTCCTGGAATGCCACATGTTCAAATATTTAGAAATGGCCAACAAGTTAATATGAATGCATTACAAAAACCATCGCCTATAATTAAATCAATAAATATAACTTTAGAACAATCTTATACAGGAATTACATACCCATTATTAATCGAACGATGGATTGTTATAAATAATGAAAAAAGAATGGAAAAAGAAAAGTTATATGTTAAAATAAATAAGGGTGTTGATACTGGCGAAATAATAATGATAAAAGATAAGGGAAATATTATAAATGAAAGGTTAAAGGGTGATATCAAATTATTTATTAAGGTAGAAAATAATACAACAATGAAGAGAGAAGGTTTAAATTTAAAATTAAGAAAAGACATAACATTAAAAGAGTCTTTAACAGGTTTTAAATTTGATGTAAAACATATTAATGGTAAAACATACACAATAAATAATGAGGGAGGTAATATAATACCTAGCAACTATATAAAAGAAATAGGAAATTTAGGAATGACTAGGGAAGATGTTACAGGAAATTTGATAATAGAATTTAATGTTATATTTCCTGATAAATTAACAGATGAACAGATAGATAAGTTAAAGGAAATTTTATAAATTAAAATAAAATTTTAAATTTTAATTTATGCTCCAGAAATTCTTTTAGTAGGAATATCAGCAGAAACAATATAGATTGAGTTTTCGGTAATAATAATGTATTCGCTTTCAACTTTGTAAATTTTTGATACAGGACTAGTGTATTCTTCTTCGCTTTTAACCAAAAGTTTTTCTCCACCTTCTCTAACTCCAATAAGAACTTGTTTATCACAAGAAGCTGTCCAATAGTCAAACATAATTGGTTTATCCTCAACAATACCTAATTTTGCACAGTGTTGTAATGTAGTCCCTGTAGGGAGTCTATAATTAGTGCTATCTTCACTTACGGCTTCTGACATTTTTATGTTGTTATTTTGTTTAAATCTTTAAATAGTTATTTTTCTAAAAAAATAATATTAATCGTTAATAAATGAGCGATAATAAAAAAACAAATATATTTGAAGTAAAAAATTATAACAAAAGTTTGAGAGTTGCAGAGGAAGTTATAATGTGTAAATTTTGTGAGCTAATAAATGAGTATTTATTTCATATAACGGAGAATATTATTATTCAAGATAGAAATTATTACATATTTATATTATTAAGGGGATTGAATACAATAAAACATATATTTAATACGATGTTGCTTTATACAAAAAATATAGATTTAACAATATATCATACAAAAAAGGCTTATTTATTTTATGTTGAATTTATTGGACAAATAGGAGATGATAATAATAGTTATTTACAATTAAACTCAAAAGACGCAACACTATTTGTTTATAAAAAAACCATATTTGAAATAAATAATGAATATAGAAAACAATTTGTATTAGGGGATACAGAAAAAGAAAAATTTAAATTATTTGATATATTTTCTAAGTTATTGGTTGAAATCTATCAACAAGTAATATATAGTGAAAATTTTAAGGGAGAATCTAGAATGAGTTACATGATGTATATTCAAAAAATGACAAATAAGGCTTTAAATAAACTAATTTCTTTAAAAAAATCAACTAAAGAAAAAATAGATATTTGTGAAAAATATCTATATTACAAGAATTTACTTGGGAGTAAAATAAATCCATTAGACGAGTGTTTATTTTTTAATCTCACTAATTTATTCTTTAAAAAGATACAAAATGGTAAAAATATTACATTAGAAACAATAAATAAAAAAATGTATAATAATATGTGTCAATCTAAGCTTACTGATGAGACTCCATTGAAATTTGTTAATTGGTTATTTAACAGTAAATAATATTGTTTTTTTTCTAATTTTTTTAACAGTTTGTTTTTTTTTTGTTGTATTATTTTTAATATAAATATTTTGGTATTCATGTTTTAATACCTCTTTCAAGAAATTATAAATAATATTTAATATATAACTATTACAATTTCCAACAATCAGAACACTTCCTGTTCTAAATATCATAAATGAAACTTCTTGCCAAGTTTCATCGTAATCTTCTTCATTAAATGTCCGAACGAGGTCACCCGGGTCTGGCAAATCTTCAAAGTTTGTTTTGTAACCTAAATGATTATTAAAACTGTCATTATATTTGTTATAGTGAAATTTGCATTGTATTCCTGGATATGAACAGGGGTCATATGCAGCGCTAATATTATATTTTGCTTTTAAAATTTCATATAACTTAAATCTATCAATATAAAATCCACAACTAAAATTAGAATTAATTAAAACGGTTGATATATCATTTTTATTATATGAAATGGTATCTCCAACTAATGGTTTTAAAGTAGAGATTAACTTATCTAATGTAATAGTCAATAATTCATCAAATTGTATTCCTGGAATTTCTAATTTTCCAGTATTAAATATTTTTACATGAACTTCCTTATATTCATTCTTGTAAAATATTCGCATTATAATAGCAAAACAATTATAAAATGCGCCTTTCTTTTTTTTCCTATAACTGATAATATCTTTTTTTGACAAACCAATGTCTATTTTTCTAATATCTTTAAATTTAACTTTTCTAGCATTGGGATTATCGACCTGAGACAGTATATGAACATCTATATTGGTTTGTTGTTTTATGTTTTCTTCTAATTCTTCTACTTGTTTTGGTGTGTCACAGTTTATTTTAATACTTTTTTTAATAATACCGTCTTTTTGTTGAAAATAATCTAACACCTCTAATTTCCAAAAAACATCATATAAATCAATAGGAGAATTCAAATAAGCTATTTTTGTTTGAGTGGAAATATAAATGTCGCTACATTTAGGCATTTCTTTTTCTAGTAGATTATTATTATTTTGTGATGGTGTAGTAGGTTCTATACAATTGTTTATTTGGTTTTGGAATAAAGTCCATTCGGCATCTAAATCAGTCATTGTATAATAATTAAATTCTTTATATTATTTTTAAATCAATTTTATTTTCTTTATTTGTATATAAATGGAAAGTATTTCAATTCCTAACAGGAGAACTGAAAAGAGAAAAAATGCCAAAAGTGAAATTTTAGATGATATCCTTCAAGAATATTGTCTAAAAAGAAATCATTTTAACCCTAGAAAAACATCACCAAATATGTTTTCAAAAAAATTACAGCATAGAATGAAGCAATATTATAACACATTGTCTAGTTCTCCTAGTAAATATTGAAGTAAATACTCCTCCTTTACTGTATTATTATGAATTATAAATTGCAGAGACGATAAAAGCTCTGTAGTTATTATATCAAGTTTATTATTTATTAAGTAAGTAATAAATTGTATTATAAACTCTTTTTTTTGCATATCATATTTCTCACAAGTTTTTAAAACTATAGATACCTTGTTTTTTTTATTATTCTTTATTTTTTTAATTAATGTACCAATAAATTTATCAGTAAATATGTTCGGGTTCTTTGATATATTTGAATGATTAGATTGTAAATAATTTATCATACTTCTAATATCTGACTTAAATCTAGACTGAATACTTTTTATTTGACGGTCTTTTATACTTAAGTGTTCTTTTTCAACTATTTTTTTTAAAAAACCAAATGTATCTTTTTTTGGAAGCTGACAAAATCTTAAACGAATAAATTCGTTTTGTAGTGCAGTATCAATTCTACTAATATAGTTGCATATTAAACAAAATCTAATATTGGCAGAGTATTGTTGTATTAAATACTTTAATGCTTGTTGCGCGTTTTTTGTCATATAATCAACCTCATCTAATATAACAAATTTCATTCCATTACCAAATAATGTTTTAGTATTCACAAATTGATTGATTTGATTTCTTATAACATCAATACCTCTATCATCGCTGGCGTTTAAATGAATCATTAAACCTTTATTTTTTTGATTATATACCTCTTGATATCTATTAATCAAATTTATAATTGTTGTAGTTTTACCCGTCCCTGGTGGTCCATAGAATAATAAATTCGGAAAACTATTTTGTTTAACTATATTTTCCAATAATTTCTTATTTAGGGGGTCTAGAACAATATCATCAAACTTGGTTGGTCTGTATTTTTCTATCCAAGGCCTGGTGTCATTCATTAATACTATTATATTTTAAATACTTTTTAATCTCTTTAAAGTATATATTAATTATGGCTAGTAAAACAACTGAAAGAACAGCAGTTATAGCAATAGGAAGATGGGAACCTCCACATAGAGGACACGAAGTTCTAATAAGAGATACTGTTCAGCGGGCTATAGATGAAGAAGGTGACCCTTTTGTATGGACTTCTCCCACTGATGATACAGACCCTTTATCAGTAGCACAAAAAATTTATTATTTACAAAGAATGTATCCAAAAAGACTTTATAGTGATTTGACATTTTTGACAGATTATCCTGCGTTAGGATTAAGTGCTGCATACAAAAAAGAATTAAAAACAGGCAGATGTCAAATGACAACTAGGGGTGCTGAAAAGAGATTACCAAAAAATTGGGCTGGTATGGATATATGTCAAAAATATAAGTATAAAAATATTGTTAATGATAAGTTATTAAGTAGAGTAAGATTGGTAAGAGACAGAGCTGCTCGTGTTTCACCCGGAGATACTAAATTGCCATCTAAGCAATGTTTAAATTGGTTAAAATCAGATGCCGGAGGTAATTATACCAGAGTTATTTTACTAGTAGGAAGTGATAGAGTGGAAGCATTTACAAGATATAATCAAAAATTAGGAGAGGGTTTATTTACAAAATTCAGTATTGAACAAAGTGGAGCAGAAAGGGGAGCAACAGGAAGACAAGAATTATCAGAGTACGTCTCTAATTTAAATAGCGATGCTGAATTAGAAAAGTTATCTAAGTTAATGAGTGAATTATCTTTTGAGGAAAGAGAAGGTAGTTCAAAGGTTTCATTAGCAGAGAGGGAAAAAGAATTTAGAGCAGAAGAATACTCAGGAACTAAAACTCGTCAATATGCTAGAGATGGAATAGGTGAATTATTTATGCATGCTGTTTATTTGGATAGCAGCGATATGACATACTTAGATTGTTTTTGTATGATGAATGATATAAGGGTTGGTTCAAATATGGACGCTATTCCTTTGAGGGAATGGTCTCGAGATATAGTTCCATTAATTCCCCAACAAAAAAAAATTTTAGAAACACAAGTAAATTCAATTGATGACTGGGAGAGGTCTAC
>TARA_B100001093_G_scaffold383457_1_pt1 | contig 11145 bp, 9 predicted proteins | sample TARA_B100001093 | Tara Oceans TARA_B100001093 (sample SAMEA2623116) | marine metagenome | biome: marine biome (ENVO:00000447); feature: surface water layer (ENVO:00002042); material: "saline water (ENVO:00002010), including plankton (ENVO:xxxxxxxx)" | depth 5 m
ATTGCATATCTGGGTTATATCTATCATGGATATTTTAAATAAATATGGTTTTGATGAAGTTCAAATAAGAACAATTGAGAAATGAAACAAGGAAGTTTAAGAAGGCTTTTAGGATATACATTTAGGTATAAATGGTCTTTTGCTATAAGTGTAGTTGGTTTTATAAGCTTTGCCTTTGCAGATATTGCAGCTGTTGAATGGATAAGAAGAATTATTGGTTACATAAATTCTGAAGAAGAAAACTTTAGTTCTTTGTTAGCACTATCACTTATATTTATAGCATTAGGTCGTGGTATAGGTTTTTTTGTCGGTAATTATTTTATGTCTAAAGTTGGTTTTGGGATTGTTCATGATTTAAGAGAAGAACTTTTTAAGAAATTACATGATTTACCAAAATCATATTTTGATTCAAATCAATCTGGACAATTAATTAATAGAATAACGTTTACCACAACTCAAGTATCTGGAGCAGCAGCAAATGCTGTAAAAACTTTAATTAGAGAGGGTTTTCTTTTAATAGGATTATTTATTTATTTATTAATATTAAATTACAAATTAACTATGTTATTGATTGGAACGGCACCATTAATAGCAATAATAGTTTATGTTGCAGGCAAAAGATTAAAAAAACTTGCTACAAAAATACAAACGGCTATGGGTGATGTAACACATATCGCATCTGAAGCAGTTGATGGCCATGTAGAAATTAAAAGTTTTAATGCTCAAGATTATGAGAATTCAAGGTTCGCATCAGCAAACATATCAAATAAAAATCAAAATCTAAAACTTGAGGCTACAGGAAATATAGCTACTCCAATTATTCAGGTACTCGTATCAATATCATTATCAATAGTCGCTTATTTTGCCCTTGGTTCTCAGCTTGGCATATCCCTGGATGCTGAAACATTCGTCGCTTTCTTTACTGCAGCAGGTCTAATGGCAAAACCTATAAGGCAACTTTCAAATATAAATATTATTGTTCAAAAGGGATTAGCTGCAGCAAATGAAATCTTTGATCAATTAGATCAAAATATTGAAAGAGATTCTGGTAAAAACGATGACAAAATTAATGGAAATATTGAATTTAAAGATGTTAACTTTTCATACGATACTGGTAGTCAGATATTATCTAGTATTAGTTTTAGTATAAATAAAAATGATACAGTTGCGATTGTTGGAAAATCAGGTTCAGGTAAATCTACAATTGCTAATTTAATTCCAAGATTTTATAACCATACATCAGGTGAGATTTTAATTGATGATATAAAGGTTTCAGATTTTAGCTTAAAACATTTACGATCATCCATTTCAATTGTTAATCAATCCCCATCATTATTTAATGACACAATTTCTAAAAACATAGCTTATGGTGATGACAAAATTGATGTAAAAAAGCTTAAAGAGTCTGCAAAGTTATCTGGTTGTACTGAGTTTATTGAAAAACTACCTGAAGGCTTTGAATCAGAAATAGGTGATGACGGTGTATTATTGTCTGGGGGTCAGCGTCAACGTCTTGCAATAGCTAGAGCCTTTTACAAAGATTCACCAATTATCATTTTAGATGAAGCAACGTCTGCTTTAGATACAGAATCAGAGCTAATTGTTCAAGAAGCTTTAGAAAAACTTACCACTAACAGAACCACTATTGTTATAGCGCATAGACTATCAACCATTGAGAATGCTACAAAAATTATAGTCTTAGATAATGGTGAGATTGTTGAAACCGGTTCGCATGAGGAGCTGATCAATAATGAATCAATTTATCATTCTTTATATAAGAATAAATTTGAAGATTCTCCAAAATCTAAGACCACAACATCTAAGTCAGTGCAACTATATATGCCCGAATATAACGACGAAGCATCAAGAAGTTTTGTGGTTGATAGTTGGTATAACAAAAGTATATGGTTATATTTACTTTATCCGTTCTCATTAATATTTTCTTATTTAACTTCGAGGAGAAGAAGAAACTTCTTAACAGATAAAACTAAATCACATAAATCAGATACTCCTATAATAGTGGTTGGCAATTTAACAATTGGTGGTACAGGAAAAACACCTCTAGTAAAGCACATTGCAACAGAGCTTATTAGGAGAGGATATAAGCCCGGTATAGTAAGCAGGGGCTATGGCGGTAAATTTAAAGAAACATTAAAAGTTGATGAAAATACATCTGTAAAAGAGACCGGTGATGAAGCCCAGATACTTTCTAAATTAAATATTCCATTTTATATTGATAAAAATAGAGTTCGTGCAGTTGAAAAGATTAATAAAAATCATGATTGTGATGTGATTATCTCTGATGATGGTCTTCAGCATTACAAGATGATGCGTGATATTGAAATAGCAGTTATTGACGGAAAAAGAAGGTTTGGAAATAAGCTCACATTTCCAGCAGGACCACTAAGAGAGTCTATTAAAAGATTAGATTCAGTTGACTTTATAGTAAATAACAGTGGTCCAACTGAGGAAGACGAATTTTTAATGAATATAAGTCCGTCTGAATTTGTTCATTTAAAATCTGGTAAAACATACAAAATTGATGAATGGCCAATGCATAATCAAGTCCATGCCGTTGCTGGGTTGGGTAATCCTGGCAGATTTTTTGATTTACTAGGTAAGCTTGGTTTTGATATTATTAGACATCCATTTCCAGATCATCATAATTTTGTTTCAAGCGATATTTTTTATCTAGATCATCTTCCTATAGTAATGACTGAAAAAGATGCTTCAAAATGCAAGGATTTTGATAATAATAAAATTTGGTACCTTAAAATTGATGCAGATGTTAATAATAAGTTTATTGATCGATTGCAAAATAAACTAGAAGAACTCTCATAATATGGAAGAAGTTTATATAATCATTCCAGCAAGGATTGGTTCAACACGTTTACTAAACAAACCTTTAATAGATTTAAATGGCAAGTCATTAATACAAAGAGTTTATCTAAACGCTTCTAAAATATCTAAAAATGTATTTATAGCAACAGATTCAGAAGAAATCGAACAAAACTTATCAAAATACACCTCAAAAGTTATCATGACATCCTCAGATCATATATCTGGAACTGATCGCATATTTGAGGCAGCAGAGAAATTAAATCTAAATAACGATTCTTTAATAATTAATCTTCAAGGTGATGAGCCATTCCTTCCATTAGATGCTATTACTCAAATAATTGAAAAATACCAATCAATTCAACCAGATGTAATAACACTATCTTGTCCATTTAATGATATAAGTGATCTCAATAACCCAAATTGCGTCAAAGTTAGTACAAATATTGACAATTATGCTTTGGACTTCTTAAGAATATCTGATGAAAAAAATTTGAATAAGCATATTGGTATTTATGGTTATTCATTAAAAATACTAAAGAAACTTGTTGCTTTAAACCCATCTAATAGAGAAATTGAATTTAAATTAGAGCAGCTAAGGTTTCTTGATAATGATTTTTCAATATATGTATCTCACTATAATAATATCGTGCCTCATGGAATTGATACTGATTCAGATGTTAAAAAAGCAAAAGAAATTTTAAAAAATTTATGATTATTTCTAAGAATATAAGTATAAATAATTCTTTAAAAATTAATTCATCTGCAGAACTATATACACAAATAAGTAGTAAAGATGATTTTGTTGAATTGTATGATTATATAAAAAATAATGACCTTCCTTATTTAATAATTGGAGAAGGTACAAATATTGTTCTTCCAGAAACCTTTAATGGAATAGTTATAGCTTTAGACTTTAGAGAGTTAACTTTTGATTATGAGTCCAAAACTATAACAGCAGGGGCTTCTCTTAATTGGCATAATTTTGTGTGTGATTGTATTAAAAAGAATATTTATGGTTTTGAAAACCTATCATTAATACCTGGAAGTGTTGGTGCTGCTCCAATTCAAAATATAGGTGCTTATGGTCAAGAAGTCTCCAAATTAATAAAAAATGTAAATTGTTTTGACTTAAAATCCGGTAAATTTATAACATTGGATAACAAATCATGTAATTTTTCATATAGAGACTCTGTTTTAAAAAATAATTCTTTAATTATTTATTCAGTAGATTTTTATAGTGATAATGATGAATCCCTCAATATAGAATACGAATCCATAAAACAGTATTTAGACAAGCATAGAATTGATACAAAAACATTAAATTTAGAGAATGTATCTGAAGCAATCTGTAACATTAGAAATAAAAATCTTCCAAATCCAAATATTATTCCAAATGCAGGTAGCTTTTTTAAAAATGTCATAGTTAGCAAAAATGAAATTAATACCTCAGAGTTTAAATTCGATGATTTAGTAATTTGGGAAATTAAAGGTGATGTCGTAAAAGTTGGTAGCGCTAGATTAATTGAATTGATTCAAAATAGACTATCTAAACCAACTAACGTAGAAGTCTACTCAAAACATTCACTTGTTTTAATAACAAACGGCTCAGCATCACAAATAGATGTAATTGATTATGCAAATGAAATTATTAGAACTGTTAAGAATGTATTTAATATCAATCTTGAAATTGAACCAGTAGTCATAAATTAATCTATATGTTCATTTGGTCAGCCCTCGCACACTTAATCGCTTTGACAAGTCCAGGTCCAGATACTGCTGTTGTTTTGCGTCAAGTTTCTCTTTATGGAAGAGCGGAAGGATATAAAACTTCTTTAGGAATTGGAATAGGAATATATATTCATTGTGTACTAGCCGTAAACGGAATCTCTTTGATTATTATTTCAAATGATTTTTATAAATTTGCGATAAGTATTGTTGGAGGGATATACATTCTATACCTTGGGATAAGCATGCTTAGAAGCGATTTAAGAGAGCTGCCTGTTCTTCAAGATAATCATATAAAAAAAGCAAATAGTTTTTTAAATGGGCTAATTACAAATATATTTAATGTAAAAGCTTTTTTATTTTTTGTATCTCTATTCACCGTTGTAATAGATGGATTAAACAATTTCTATTTTTATCTTTACCCAATTTATTTTGCACTTACATCATCAGCATGGTTTATGTTATTGAGTTATTTGACTACTATATCAACAAATAAATCATTTAATATTTATTCAAACACTTTTATTTCTTACGCCATGTCAATTACATTATGTTTAATAGCTTTATTTATTTTAGTAAGGTCTTTTAATGAATATTTCTAAAATTGTAGATAATCTAAAAGGTCACGAAAAAGGATTTCCACCTGTTGAAAATTGGAACCCTGACCTCTGTATTGGACCAGAATTCAAAATAGATAGGGAAGGAGATTGGTATTATGATAATTCACAAATTAAGAATACTAAGTTAATTAATTTATTTGCTAGTGTTCTGAAAAAAGAAAAACAAAATTATTATTTAGTTACACCTGTAGAAAAAATTCTAGTAAATGTAGACCTAGCTCCATACAAAATAATAGATTTTGAAATTATTAATGAGAATATAAAATTTATTACCAATCTTAATTATGACTTTTACCTAGATAAGAATCATTCAACTCGCTTAATTGAGATTGATGATGCTTTACTACCACTGGTCAATGTTAGAAGTAATATAGAGGGCTTTATTAATAGAAATACATACTACAAGTTAATTAATTTTGCTTTAGAAAAAAATTTTAAATATAAAAATGATTTATATGTTCCAAGTTTTAATAAAAATCACATCATAGGTAAAATTGCATAAAAAAAACAACTTACCATCGAAGGTTTGTCCAAAATGCGGTAGACCATTTTCGTGGCGTAAGAAGTGGAGAAGAGACTGGGATAATGTTATCTACTGTAGTGAAAAATGTAAGAAATCTAGGAATTCAAGGTCTCAGTAATCCATTCGTCGATATAAAACTCCAATAATTCTAAGGGAAGGGAACCTCTTTTTAATACTTCGTGATGAAAATCTTTTATATCATATTTATCGCCAAGCATGCTTTCAGCTTTATTTCTAAGTTCAAGAATTTTAAGTTGACCAATTTTATAAGCAAGAGCTTGACCAGGCCACGCTATATATCTATCTACTTCGTTTTCTATATCTAATTTAGATTTTGCTGAATTTTCTATGAATAAATTGATCGCATCTTCTCTAGTCCAGTCCATATAGTGCATACCTGTATCAACTACCAATCTTATTGCTCTCCACATATCATAAGTCAGTTGGCCAAATTTATCGTATGGATCATCATATATACCTATAAACTCTCCAAGCTCTTCGCTGTATAGCCCCCAACCCTCAACGAAAGCTGTAATGCCTTGATATTTTCTAAACGTTGGCACATTCTCAAGTTCTTGAGCAATGGATATTTGAAAATGATGCCCAGGTACAGCCTCATGAACAGTTAGAACTGGGATTTCATATTTTGGTCTAGATTCCGGCTTATATAGATTTGCATAAAAATAACCAGGCCTACCAGGACTCGGACTATTGTAATAAGCAGTAGTAGTGAACGGAGCTGTTTCATCAGGTATAGGTATCACACCATAAGGAGCTCTTGGAAAAACTTTAAAAATTTTTGGTAAAAGAGGATCAATTGTTTTGGACATAATAAGATAGGCATTAAATAAATCCTCAGAATTGTCATAGTAAAATCTTGGACTTGTTCTTAGATAATTTAAAAATGATAAAAAATCTCCATCCCAATCTACATCTTTGATGATTTGTTCCATTTCAGAACGAATACGGTCTATCTCATTCAATCCTATAGCATGTATCTCATCTGGTGTTAAGTTTGTTGTTGTATAGTATTTAGCAAGGTATTCATAATACTTTTTACCGTTTGGTATATCTTTTATTCCTATACTATCTCTTGAATTGGGAAGGTAGTCATTTAATAAAAAATCATGAAGCCTTTTGTATGCTGGATTAATTTTGTTTTCGATTAATAGAATAGCGTCATCAATGAGTTTATTTTTATCATCGATATCAATAATTGATTCATCAGCCTCCCTAAAAACTTTCAAGTATGGATGTGAATCTATATCTGATTCTATGATTGCATTTAGTTGTGCGATTACACCTTTTGTGACTAGTTTTGGCTGTGTGTGACCTTTTGCAAGACCCTCTTTATTTATAATAAGTGAGTTATCAATATTATCAACAAATTGTTCCAGTCTTTTAAACCAATCGTCATAATCTTTTTTCGTTGTATAGACTAATCTATTACCTGTTTCATAAAAGCTTTGGATTCCACCACGTTGATTTAATCGTAAATAGTATGTTGGAAATTCAGCAGCGTTAACACTATTTCTTAGTCCAAACTCTTTTAGCTTATAATTTAACTGATTTTCTTTCGAAAGTTTTAATATTTCAAATTGTTCCAGTAAATACAATGAACTTTGATCAGATTTTTTATCTTTGATAAATTGTTCAATGCTATTTGAATTAATTTTGTCATTTAAAGACTTATCACCGGTATATGAAGCAAACAAAGGATTATCTCTGAGATTATTATTCCAATCGTTCTCTAAATATTCTACGAATAATTGATTTTCATCAGTTTTTACTGGCACATCAATTTTTTTTGGCTCATCATTTATAACAATATTATTATTCTGTGTTTCAACAGTTGCGCAAGATATTAAAATTGATAGAGGAATTATTTTTATATAAGTATGCTTTTTCATTACATATTTGGATAATTAGGTCCACCAGGCCCCTCAGGACTAACCCAATTTATATTTTGTGACGGATCTTTGATATCACATGTCTTACAATGAACACAGTTCTGAGCATTTATTACAAACTTAGTTTCATTATCTTTTTCAACCACTTCGTAAACACCTGCTGGGCAGTATCTTTGTGCTGGCTCATCGTACATAGGCAAATTGACACTTATGGGTATTGTTGAATCCTTTAACTGAAGATGGCAGGGTTGGTCTTCTTCATGATTGGTATTTGATAAATATACCGATGATAATTTATCGAATGAATATATTCCGTCCGGTTTTGGATAATCTATTTTTGGCATTTCATCTGCTTTTTTTAGACATGCATAGTCTGGAGTAGGATGATTTAATGTAAAGGGTAGATTTCCTCTGAATATAAATTGATCAATAGCATTAAATGCTGCACCAATTAAAGCCCCATATTTATGGAAGATCGGACCAAAGTTTCTAGATTTATGAAGTTCTTTATGTATCCAGGAATTTTTTATCTTTTCATCAAATGATTCAGTTGTCATGCCTTGAAGAGTTTCATATATATGTTCACCTGCTACAGCACCAGATTTCATGGCAGTATGTGAACCTTTTATCTTAGAGAAAACTAAAGTTCCAGCATTATCTCCTACTATAAGTCCTCCTGGGAATTCCATCTTTGGTAATGATTGTAATCCACCTTTAATAAGCGCTCTTGCTCCATAGGATAATCTTTCAGCTCCCTTAAGATATTTTTTAATTGATGGGTGTGTCTTCCATTTTTGAAATTCATCAAAAGGGCTTAAGTGTGGGTTTTTATAATCTAGTGGAATCACATAACCGATATAAGCTTCACTATTTTCACCATGATAAAAATAAGACCCTGAGGGTGTGTCAACATTAGTAGGCCATCCATTAGTATGAATAACCAAACCTTCTTCATGAAGTTCAGGTTTTAATTTCCATACCTCTTTAAAACCTATGCCGTAATGCTGGGGGTCCTTACCATCACTTAAATTAAATTTGTGAATAACTTGTTTTCCTAAATGACCTCTGCAACCTTCTCCAAGAATAGTATATTTAGCTTTTATATTTATACCCGGCTCATGTCCTGGCTTTAATTCTCCAGATTCAGCAATACCCATATCACCTGTCTGAACTCCTACGACTTGATCATCTTCTATTATTAATTGGCTTGCTGGAAAACCAGGAAAGACTTCAACCCCTAGATTTTCAGCTTGTTCACCAAGCCATCGACACAAATTTCCAAGACTAATAACATAGTTGCCATGATTGTTCATTGGAGGCATTACAAAAGAGGGCACTGGTATACCTATTTTTTCTAATAGGAAAAGTAGCTTATCTTTTTTTACAGGAACATTTAAAGGCGCCCCCAACTCCTTCCAATTAGGTAAGAGTTCATCTAATGCATTAGGCTGAAAAACGTTTCCAGATAATATATGTGCTCCAATTTCAGAACCTTTTTCAAGTAAACAAATACTATAATCAGTTCCATTTTTTTGGTTGAGTTGAGCAAATTTTATAGCTGTAGCAAGACCGGAGGGACCGCCTCCGACTACAACAACATCATACTCCATAGTTTCTCTGTGCATAAGATCTTATTTGTATTGTAATTGCTAATCTAAATACATTATAATTATAGCCTATTATAAGTAGGATTTATAATTAATAAATAGATAAATAACTATTATTTATATTAAATATTCTAATTTATAAGTACAATTTACACTATTAAAAGGTATAAAACACTTATGAAAATATTAGTTCCAGTTAAAAGAGTAGTCGACTATAACGTAAAAGTTCGCCCTTTATCAGATAGTTCTAACGTTGATTTAAATAATGTAAAAATGGCTGTAAATCCATTCTGTGAAATAGCACTTGAAGAGGCTGTTAGATTAAAAGAAGCAGGTCAGGCAACTGAGGTTGTTGCAGTCTCGGTTGGTAAAACTGAGTCACAAGAACAGTTAAGAACTGCTCTTGCATTAGGTGCTGATAGAGCGACTCTTATTGAGACAGATTCACTATTAGAACCACTAGCTATCGCAAAAGTTTTACACAAACTTGTTGATGATGAGAAACCAGACTTAATAATCTTAGGTAAGCAAGCTATAGATGGTGATAATAATCAAACTGGTCAAATGTTAGCTGCAATGTTGGACTATCCACAAGCCACCAACGCATCTGAAGTAAAAATAGAAGGTTCAACTGTTCAAGTTACTAGAGAGATAGATGGAGGCCTTCAAACTTTAAAATTAAATATACCTGCAATTGTAACAACAGATTTAAGGCTTAATGAGCCAAGGTATGCTTCATTACCTAATATTATGAAGGCTAAGAAAAAAGAACTTAATATTTTACCTATTGGCGATATGGGTCTTGATACAAGTCCAAGAACAGAGCTATTATCTGTTGAACTACCTCCATCAAGAGATGCAGGAATAATGGTGGAGACAGTTACTGATTTAGTAGATAAACTTAAAAATGAAGCAAAGGTAATACAATGAGCATATTAGTAATAGCAGAGCATGATAATACAAACCTTAAAGGTTCTACACTTAACACTGTAGCAGCTGCAGGCAATCTAAATGGTGATATCCATGTTTTAGTTGCTGGATCTGGAATTGAAAATGTAATCAGTGAATCACAAACATTAGACGGTGTTTCAAAAATTATTTCTTGTGATAATGAAGCATATGCGAACTTTATTGCTGAAGATTTATCAGCTCTCATAGTCTCAATTTCAAACAATTACACACATGTACTTGCACCAGCGACAACATTTGGTAAAAACTTGATGCCTAGAGTTTCAGCTAAATTAGATAGTCAACAAATCTCAGATATCATATCAATAGAATCTGATGACACTTTTAAAAGACCTATATATGCAGGAAGTTGCATAGCAACAGTTAAGTCTAATGATTCTGTTAAGGTTATTACAGTCAGGTCCACTGCTTTTGATGCAACTGGATTGAATAACTCTGGTGTGGAAGTTGAAACTATAGATGGTTCAGATGCACTAGGTATTTCAAGTTTTGTTTCAGAAGAACTAGCTAAAAGTGATAGACCAGAATTAACATCTGCAAATATTGTTATTTCTGGTGGTAGGGGAATGCAATCTGGTGATAATTTCCACTTACTTGATTCAATAGCAGACAAATTAGGTGCAGCTGTAGGCGCATCTAGAGCAGCAGTTGATGCAGGATTTGTTCCTAATGATTATCAAGTAGGACAGACTGGTAAAATTGTTGCTCCTGATCTGTATATAGCAGTAGGTATTTCAGGAGCCATACAACATTTAGCTGGTATGAAAGATTCAAAAGTTATTGTAGCAATCAATAAAGATGAAGATGCGCCTATTTTTCAGGTAGCAGATTATGGACTTGTAGCTGATTTGTTTACAGCATTGCCTGAATTAGATTCCGCAATCTAATTTAATTCAATACTTCGTTACAACCAGTATCTTCTAGGAAATTGCTGACAGTATTTTTATTTG
>TARA_B100001093_G_scaffold291347_1_pt1 | contig 11138 bp, 9 predicted proteins | sample TARA_B100001093 | Tara Oceans TARA_B100001093 (sample SAMEA2623116) | marine metagenome | biome: marine biome (ENVO:00000447); feature: surface water layer (ENVO:00002042); material: "saline water (ENVO:00002010), including plankton (ENVO:xxxxxxxx)" | depth 5 m
TTATAGAATCTATTTTAAGAAAAGCTGAATCGAGTGCAAAAAAATTCTTTTTACCATCAACAGTTTTTGAAGATCTAGGTTTTAGATATTTTGGGCCAGTTGATGGTCATAATATTGAAGAAATGTTAGAGGTTTTAGAGAATATCAAAGGTTATGATAGTCCAGTAGTTTTGCATGCAATTACTAAAAAAGGAAAGGGTCTTGATTATGCTGAGCTTGACCCAATAAAGTATCATGGAGTAAAAGAAAAGAAAGATAATAGTGTTGCCAGTAAAAGTATTCAAGCTCCAATTTATCAGAATGTATTTGGTGAAGTCTTATGTGATTTAGCTGAAGAAAATAATAAGATTATTGCAATAACTGCTGCAATGAGAGAGGGAACTGGTTTGGTTGATTACTCATCAAGATTCCCAAAAAGATTTTTCGATGTTGGTATTGCTGAAGGTCATGCAGTTACTTTTAGTGGAGGTTTATCAACGGAAGGTAAAATTCCTGTTGTTGCAATTTATTCTACTTTTCTTCAGAGGGCTTTTGACCATATAATTCATGATATTGCTTTACAAAATTTACCTGTAATTTTTTGTTTAGATCGTTCTGGTTTAGTTGGCGAAGACGGTGCTACACATCATGGAGTTTTAGACATCGCATATTTGAGATGTATTCAAAATATTATTATATCAGCCCCAAAAGATGGTAACGAATTAAGAGATTTACTTTTTACAGCAACTTTAAACACAGAAAAACCATTTACCATAAGATATCCTAAAGAAGAATCAGTTAATTTTGAACAAATGTCTCCAAAAAAAATCGAAATAGGTTCATGGGAGGTTTTAACTAAAGGAAGTGATGTACTTATTTTAGCAGTTGGTTCAATGGTAAAAAAGAGTATAGAAGTTCATAGTATGCTTTTAGATAAGAACATTTCTTCAGAAGTAGTTAATTGTAGATTTATCAAGCCCATGGATAAGAATTATTTAAATGAATCTTTTCCAAACCATAAATTAGTTGTTACAATTGAGGAAGGAGTAACAACTGGTGGTTTTGGAGAGGGTATTGTTAATTGGTCAAATGAAAATCATATTTCAAATTCTGTCATGACAATTGGTGTACCAAATAAGTTTGTTGATCATGGCCCAAGAAATATTTTATTAGAAGAAATAGGATTAGATTCAATGACTTTATTCGAAAAGATTTATAATTTTTCAAGGAAATCAAATGAAAAAAAAAGTTGAAAGAAAAGGTAGTTTTAAAAGTATAAGTGGTGATGATTTAAAAGATTTTTACTCATCTTCCAATAGTGAAAAAGACTATAATATTGATCCTGGAAGTTTTCCATACACGCGCGGTATACATAAGAATATGTATCGAGGAAAATTATGGACCATGAGACAATTTTCTGGATTTAGTACTCCTGAAAAAACAAATGAAAGGTATAAATACCTTCTTAAAAATGGTCAAACAGGCCTATCCGTGGCTTATGATATGCCAACGTTAATGGGGTATGACCCAGATCATGAATTATCATCAGGTGAAGTTGGTGTCTGTGGTGTAAATGTTGCTTCACTGCAAGATATGGAAATCTTGTTTGATGGCATTGACCTTGAAAAAATTTCAGTATCACAAACAATTAATGGACCTGCTATTATACTATTTGCATTTTATGTAGCATTAGCAAAGAAAAATAAAATTGATATTAGCAATCTTAGAGGGACTTTACAGAATGATGCATTAAAAGAATATATGGCTCAAAAAGAATGGATCTTTCCTCCGAAACCATCAGTTAAGCTCGTAGTAGATATCATTGAATATTGTTCAGAAAATATGCCTTTATATAATCCTGTATCAGTTAGTGGATATCATATAAGGGAAGCTGGTTCAACCGCTGCACAAGAGCTTGCTTTTACATTAAATAATGGATTTGCATATATAGAAGAATGTTTAGCAAGAGGGTTAAAGATTGATAGTTTTGCTCATAGATTATCTTTTTTCTTTAATGCACATATGGACTTCTTTGAAGAAATTGCTAAGTATAGAGCTGCTAGAAGAATCTGGGCAAATAGGTTAAGAAAACAATATGGCGCAAAAAATGAAAACTCTTTGAAACTAAAATTTCATACACAGACTGCAGGCTGTTCATTAACAGCTCAACAACCTGAAAACAATATTGTGAGAACTGCTTTTGAAGCAATGTCAGCTGTCCTTGGAGGAACAAATTCATTGCATACCAATTCGCTTGATGAAACACTAGCATTGCCATCCGAAAAAGCTGCAAAAATTGCTCTGAGAACCCAACAAATATTAGCTTTCGAAACTGGAGTTCCAAACGTTGCTGACCCTCTTGGCGGTTCTTGGTATGTAGAAGAATTAACTGATAAGCTTGAACTGCAAGCTATGAAATATTTTGATGAAATACAGGAAATGGGTGGTACTATTCAAGCAATTGAAGATGGTTATTTTCAAAAGAAAATTGCAGAATCAGCATCAATATATCAAGAATCAGTTGATTCCAAGGAAAGAATAATTGTTGGCGTTAATGACTTCGTTGAAAAAGATGAAGAGTTAGATATTGAAATATTAAAAATCTCAAAAGATGCTCAAGATACACAAGAAAAAAAGATTCAAAGTCTTAGAAGAAATCGAAATGAAAAAACTTTACAAAAAAAGATGAAAAAATTAAGCGAAGCATGTAAAAATGATTTAAATTTAGTTCCTTTTTTGATAGAGGTAGCTGAAGAGGGCGGAACAGTAGGCGAAATCGTAGAAGTCATGAAAAAAGTATATGGAGAGTGGGAAGAGTCTTTTGGAATTTAAATTATGAATAAAGTAACTACATCAATCTTGATTATTTTCATCTTAATTGTTGGTTGGGTTTTCTACCTAACCAATATAAAAAAAGATAATTCATTAACTGTACGCTATTATTCAATTTCAGAGCTAGCTAAAGAATCTAACGATATTCAAAAAATAAAAGTTGGTGGTTATATAAAACCAAACTCAATTCAAATTTCTGAAGATGACCAGCTTGAAGTATCATTTTTTGTTTATCAAAATAATGACAGTGTTAAGGTTAATTACTATGGAATAAGACCAGATCTTTTTAAAGACGACGCAGAAGTTGTTGTTTCTGGTTCTTATAATAATAGTTTAATATCTGCAACAGAGCTACAGACCAAGTGCGCTTCTAGATATGAAGGCGATCTTAAAAATATAGAAAAAATATAATGATATCTCAAATTGGTAGCATTGCAATCAGCTTAGCTGGTGGATTAATATTTTCTTCTTTCATTTTTTTAGGTTTATATCGAAAAACCAATAATGAAAATTATTTGCAAGTAACTGAACGATCAATCTTAGCTACGTGCTATAGCATTTTTCTAGCATTTTTTTGTTTATTGAATGAATTATTAATTTCTAATTTTAATTTACAATATGTAGCTCAATATACAAGTTATGAGACACCTGTATTCTTTAAGGTAACTGCATTGTGGGCTGGACAAGCAGGTTCTTTACTATTTTGGACTTTTATTACTGCTCTTTTCACAGTTTCTTATATTTTTACCACTTTAAAGAAAATGAAAAAACTAAAATTTCATTCATTTATAATATTATCTTTTATCTTTTCTTTTTTTATTCTTCTATCAAATTTTATTGCAAATCCATTTGAGCCAGTCTCCTCAGATATTATTGTTCAAAATGGGAATGGTTTAAATCCTTTATTACAAAATTTCTTTATGGCTATTCATCCACCAATATTATACGTTGGATTTACAGGCTCTGCCATAATATTTGTTATGGCTTTAGCAGCATCTATTTCGAAGGATATTTCTTTTGAATGGGTTCAATCAATCAGAAGATGGTCCTTATTTGTTTGGACATTTTTGTCTGCTGGAATAATTCTAGGAGGTTATTGGGCTTACAATGAATTAGGATGGGGAGGATATTGGGCATGGGATCCAGTTGAAAATTCATCATTGATGCCGTGGCTTACATTAACAGCATTTATTCATTCGTCTATGATTCAGGAAAAAAGAGGAATGTTAAAAAAGTGGAATTTCTTGCTAGCTACTTCTACATATATTCTAGTTATTCTTGGAACATTTATAACAAGAAGTGGAGTGATTTCATCTGTACATTCTTTTACTGCTGAAAATCTTGGTCCAATGTTTTTTACATTTTTATTGATACTAATACTTTACACCTTAATTTGGTTTGTAAAAAGAAAATCCTATTTAGATACTCCAGATAAAATTGACTCATTTAGTTCAAGAGAAGGAGGATTTCTTTATAATAATTTAATTTTAATTCTTATGTGTTTCACAATTATGTGGGGTACTTTATTTCCAATTTTATCTGAAGCTTGGGATGGTAATAAAATTTATGTAGGAGCTTCCTATTTTAATCAATTGAATATTCCAATAGGACTAGTTCTCTTATTTTTGATGGGAATTGGACCACTACTTTCCTGGAATAATACTTCTAAAAGTGTTTTATTTTCTAGATTTAAGATGCCAATGATTTTAAGTTTTTTATCTGGATTTGTATACTTCATATTTTCCAGTATATTTCAATTATATGTCTTCGTAGCTATAATGGGAGTGTCCTTTACCTTGAGTTCAATTTTAGGCGAATTTTATAAATCATACAAAAAATATAACAGATCCAGTAACTTTTTTAAATCTGTTACAAAAATGTTTTTAAGCAACAGACATCAAAATGGAGGATATATTGTCCATATTGGTATTGTGCTTTTATTCATTGGATTTATTGGAAGAGCTTTTGAAGTTGAAAAGGAATTTAGCTTATCGCCAGGTGAACAGATTTATTTTTCAAACTATGTTTTTAAACTAAATAGTATTAGTAGTGAAGCCCGAGATAATCATTATGCATTTTTAAGTGATATTGATGTAGTTGATAGTAACAATCAATTATTGACAAACCTTAAACCCGAAAAAAGAATCTATTTTTATTGGAATTCAGATCCAGAAAAGAGACAACCTCATAGTGAATTAGATATTCATAGCACTATTCAAAAGGACATCTATTCTATTTTTTCAGCATACGATTCTCAGAAAAATATTGGATACTTTAAAATAATGATTAACCCGTTGGTCAACTGGGTTTGGATTGGGGGAGTTTTAATGGTTGTTGGATCACTATTTGCTTTTTGGCCATCAAGGAGGAGACGCAAGTAAATGGAAATATTTAATCAATCATTTATTTTCTTTTTTCTAATAGTTGTAATTTTCTATGTATTTTGGCCATTAATTAAGCATATGAAATAATGTTACAAGTAAGCAATCTTTCCAAATCTTTTTCAAATACTAAAATATTAAAGAATGTTAATTTTGAGCTAGAATTAGGTAAAATTTGTGTTTTAGTTGGAAATAACGGTTCTGGGAAAACAACTTTTTTAAAATGCTTATCGGGCTTGATGAATTATGATTCTGGATCTATTAATTACAAATGCTTAAATGGTCACTTATTTCTAAGTGATAAGCTTAATATTTTTGGAGATCTTACAATTGAAGAAAATTTGGAGGTTGTTTCGATCTATCATAATCAGAATTATAATAAAGTTTCATTTAATGATTCTCTTAAAAAATTAAATATTAATCAGTATAAAGATATGCCGTTAAAATTTCTCTCTAGAGGAAATTTACAACGTAACAAACTCTGTATTGCAATGAATTTAAATTGGGATTATCTCTTAATTGATGAGCCTTTTAGCAACTTAGATAAAGAGGGTGTTACAGTATTTAATAATATCTTCGAAGACTTTAAATCTAAAAATAAATCCATTATTTATTCTACTCACCATAGTAAGGAACAATCCTCATTTGATAGTTTAATTTCGCTCAAAGATTTTAAGGAGAAAGAATGATTCTTAAGCTTATTAAAAACGAGTTCTTTCTAGAAAGCAAATCGTCGTTTAATCTTTTATACATAACTTTCTTTGCAATTTCATGCTTTATGTTCTTACTTTTTTCTTTTCCTTTGTCAAAAATTTTTGATACTAATGTTTTTACCGGTTTCTTTTGGATTATTATTTCACTTTCTACCATTAAACTAGTAGAAAATTCTTTTGCTCGAGAAAAAGATTATAATATTTATGACCTCATTTATTCAACACCTATTGATTTAACATTAATTTATTTTTCTAAATTAATTTCTTTAAGTATTATACTTTTTGGAGTTCAATTCATAATATTTTCAAGTTATATGATTCTATCAGATTTAAGTTTTGAAATCTTATTAAGTCTTTTATTTCTAAGTATGGTCACTAACTTTGGATTACTGTCATTTGGCATTTTAATTTTTCTCCTCACAAATACCAATACTTCAAAAAGCTTTTTATTTCCTGTTATTTTTTTTCCGTTGATTATCCCTATTCTTATAAATGCATCAAATATTCTTTATGGAATAATTATCCAAGAAATGTCATCTTTATATATTGAATCTTGGATGATATTATTAACTTTCGCCTTAATTGGGATCCTATTAGGAGTCAATTTATTTGGTAAATTAATTAAACAATAATGAGCTTAACTTATTTTATAGTAACAATTCTTTTGATGACATCTAACTTAGTTTGGATGATTTTCTTTACTCCTATGGTTCCCGAGCAGGAGTGGGCACAAAAAATATTCTATCTTCATGTTCCAATCGCATGGTCAGGATTTTTAGCCTATTTTATTGTTATGGTAAGTGGCATTTGTTATTTATTCACAAAAAATCTTAAATATGATAGAGTTGGTCTAGCATCTGCTGAAATAGGAACTATTTTTACAGCTTTAGTTCTAATCACAGGTCCTATTTGGGCTACACCTATTTGGGGAAAACCATGGGTTTGGGAACCTAGATTAATTACTACGCTAGTATTATTCTTAATCTATATTGGATATTTTATAATGCGAAATATTGGTCTGTATCGTCAAAGGGCTGCTCTAGTTTGTGCGATAATTGGAATTATAGCATTTTTAGATATACCAATAATTTTTGCTTCTGTAAACTTTTGGGCAGCTGAAATTCAATCTCATCCACAATTAGGAATGAATAAACAGCCTTCTGGAATACTCAATCCATTTTTGTTTTCGTTATTATCATTTACTGCTCTAATGCTTTTTATGTTATTATTAAAGATAGAAGTATTAAAAAAACAGGATATTGAGGATAGATATGTATAGTTATTTATCATATTTTTTGTCAGCACTTTTTGTTGTATTTATCACTATCTTTATTTGGTGTACCATTAATATTAAGAAATACAGAAGTTAATTCGGGGGGATTATAATTATGGAAAGAAAAATTGTACATGTTGTTGGAACTGGGACTATTGGAGAACCTTTGATAGGAATTCTATGTGAACAAAAAAGCAATTTAGGTATAGATGAAGTTACTTTTCATAAACATTCACCATTAACAAAAGACGCTCCAAAAATAAAAAATTTAATAGCAAAAGGTGCTAGACTTTCAGTTCACGAAGACAGAGTTGAGAGTTTTAAAGAAATTGGCTTAGAACCAGAATTTACTATGGAAGAAGCTGTTTCAAGAAGTTCAGTTGTCATTGATTGTACCCCAAAAGGATTTGGACATAAAAATAAAATAGATTATTATGAAAAATATGCCGATAAAGTCAAAGGTTTCCTTGCTCAAGGAAGTGAAGATGGTTTTGGTAAAAAGTATGCAAGAGGAATTAATGATCATGTCATCAATTCTGAAGATCAATTTTTGCAAGTTGTATCTTGCAATACGCACAATATTGCTTGTTTAGTGAATACTCTTGCGCTAAATATATCTCCTGATAATCTGGTTGATGGAAAGTTTGTTTGCATTAGAAGAAGTAACGACATAAGTCAAACTGGAAGTTTTGTTCCAGCGCCAACAGTAAACGATCATGGCCATCCTGTATATGGAACTCACCATGCTGAAGATGCAGCAGGTTTATTTCGAACAATGAATTTAGATCTTGACCTTTTTTCATCTGCCATGAAAGTGAATTCTCAATATATGCATACCGTATGGTTCAACTTGAAGGTTAAAGAGCCGACTTCAAAACAAAAAATCATAGATTTACTAACTGCAAACGATAGAGTTTCTTTGACAGAGCATCATTCAACCAATGAGGTTTTCTCTTTTGGAAGAGATCAGGGATTATATGGTAGAATTTTAAACCAAACTGTTGTTGTCGAAGATTCAATCAATGTTCGTAACGATCATGAGATCTCGGGTTTCTGTTTTACTCCACAAGATGGAAATTCAATTCTTTCTAGTATTGCTGCAACTGTTAGATTCTTAAATCCACATTCATACCAAGATAAAATTAATTCTTTAGGTGGATTTTTCTTTGACAGAGTTTAATCTTGAATTATAAAAAAATAATTTCAAGGCTTCTCGATCAAAATATCTATATTTTATCAAACGATAAAAATGAAGCAATTATTATTGATCCAGGATTAGGTTTTGATTTAATAGATGATTATTTAAAAAACCAAAATTTATCTCCAATAGCAGTTTTAGCTACACATGCCCATATTGACCATATTGCATCTGCAAGTGATTGTATAAACCATTATAATATTCCTTTTTATATTTGCAGAGGTAATAGTGTTATGCTTGAACATTACGATTTAATGAAAGGGTATATGAATGTCGATTCAGATAGACCTGAGGTTAGTCATTGGATAGAAGAGAATGAAAAAACATTAAGTATTGGTTCATTTGAATTTAATGTTACATATAACCCTGGACATTCTCCTGGCTGTATGAGCTTTGAAATAGATTCACTTATTTTTTGTGGAGATTTAATATTTAAGGGTTCTATAGGTAGAACTGATCTTCAGACATCAAATCCAGCTGATATGGAAAAATCATTAGAAATGTTTGTAAATTCATACAATGTTAATTCTACTTTGCTCCCTGGGCATCGTGAAATAACTACATTGGAACATGAATTAAGAACAAATCCATTTTTAGTGAAATATGCAAAATAAAATTTTATCAAATATTCAGTCAATAATTGGCAATAAGAAACCTCATTTTCTCTTGGCAATATCAGGCGGTATAGATTCCATGGTATTATTAGACCTATTTCAAAAGAATAATGAGTTATTAAATTTTTCTGTTGCCCACATTAATCATAATTATCATTCAGAGTCTAAAGCAATGGAAGATCATGTTAAAGTTGAATGCAAAAAAAAGCAATTTAGATTAATTGTTAAAAGTTTAGAATCAACAAAAATCACTTCAAATATTGAATCTCAATTAAGAAAGCTAAGATATGATAAATTAGAAGAGATTAGATCAGAAATAAATGCAGATTATATTGTAACTGCCCACCATGCTGATGACCAAGTTGAAACAATATTAATGAAAATTCTTAATTCTTCAGGACTTGATGGTTTGCAAGGTGTTCGAAAAATAAATCAAAACATAATTCGGCCTCTTTATAACATTTCTAAAAAAGAGATTATTGATTATGCTGCTCAAAAGAGGTTAAGATTTGTTAATGATCCTACAAATTTAGATACAATATTTACTAGAAATTTTTTAAGAAGAAATGTTATTCCTGAATTAAAAAAAATTAAAAATGATGTTCATATTCCGTTTATAGATTTCACAAATCGTATTGAAGATGTTCAGGACTTAATATTATTTAATGTCCAAAATTTTTGTGACTCTGATTCCTATGAAATAAATGATGAAATCATTGAGATAGATAAAGAAGAATTTTTCAATCTACCTTTTCTTGTACAATTAAGAATTTTTTCTGATGCATGTTTAAAAAAAAATAATTCGTTTTCAAAAACAGATATTCGTGAATTAAAGGATTTATTTAGGAAAAATCAGACGGGAAGTATCAAACAGTTAAATAAAAAAAATATTTTTATAGATAAAAGTTCAATATTCATTTATAAAAATTTGAATAACGAAATTTTTAATGAGGTTGAGGCTGGAAAAGAATTGAAAACTCCTGATTTCACATTTTCTTGGAATTTTCAAGATTCACCGATGAATTTTAATGATAATAATCAGATTGAATATATTGATGCATCTGAGGTAAAAAATAATTTAGTAATTCGGTCAGTTAGAGATAATGATATTTTTCTTCCTCTAGGAATGAGAGGTAAGAAAAAAGTAGATAAATTTTTAAAGGATAAAAATTTATCTATGATTAAAAGAAAAGAATCTTTAGTTGTTTGCAATCAAGATGAAATTATATGGGTTGCCGGATATCAATTAAGCGACAAATATAAAATTCATAAAGATTCAGTTAAAGTTGCAAAATTAAATTTCTACAGGAATTAGTTTTTTTATTACTCATTTTTATTAAATTTATCTCCGATGAAAAATCAGAAAAATAAAAAACCAAATCCCAAGAAGACACCTAATGGACCAAGTTCAGTACTTATTTGGTCGTCAATTATTTTATTTATAATTGCTTCTTTTGCTTTTCTGCCTGATGAGTCAGCAAATGAAGTTGAAGTATCTTATAATACTTATAAAAAATTACTATCTGATGACAAAATTAAAGAAGCATCTATTGAAAACGATAATTCTTTCCACGGAGAACTGTTTAATCCTGAAACTTTAATTAATAAACACGGTGCATCATTTGAAGAAAGAACTTTGTTTGTTGTGTATTTACCTGCTGATTATTCTGATCAAATTATAGTTTGGGATGAAAAAAATATCGAATACAATTTTGAAGGTGAAAAAATTGATTGGACAAGTTGGTTGTTAGGTTTTGCACCATGGTTGCTTTTAATTGCATTTTGGTTATTTCTAATTAGAAGAATGCAAGGATCTGGAAATGGAATGAATAATGTTTTCAGTTTTGGAAAAAGTAAAGCAAAGATTTTTTCAGGTAATCAAAAGAAGGTAAAATTTAAAGATGTTGCGGGTTGTGTCGAGGCAAAAGAGGAGCTTGAAGAAGTTATAGCTTACTTAAAAAGCCCTAAAAAATTTGAAAAACTTGGTGGAAAAATCCCAAGAGGTGTTTTATTAGTTGGCCCTCCAGGAACTGGAAAAACATTATTAGCTAGAGCAGTTGCCGGAGAATCAAATGTTCCGTTTTTCAGTATTAGTGGAGCAGATTTTGTTGAAATGTTTGTTGGTGTAGGTGCTTCAAGAGTTAGAGA
>TARA_B100001093_G_scaffold230515_1_pt1 | contig 11130 bp, 5 predicted proteins | sample TARA_B100001093 | Tara Oceans TARA_B100001093 (sample SAMEA2623116) | marine metagenome | biome: marine biome (ENVO:00000447); feature: surface water layer (ENVO:00002042); material: "saline water (ENVO:00002010), including plankton (ENVO:xxxxxxxx)" | depth 5 m
TTCCGGTGGTGGTTCCGGTGGTGGTTCCGGTGGTGGTTCCGGTGGTGATTCCGGTGGTGGAAATGATTCTGATGGTGGAAATAATGAAACTCCATATGTTCCAGTTCAAGGTGCAGTAGACCCTAACAGAACAGCACGTGTTCAAGCTACTGGAAAACAAGCAGAAAGAATAGCTGCTGGAGATTTTACAGGAGTTGACTTACCACAAATTCCAGATGCTGAAAAAATAAGTCAAGAAGGAACTACATTAGACTCCACTGATGAAGCTTTTAAAATGCAACAAACTACAGCAGCAAAAACAGTACCTGTTGAAGGAGTTTCTGCAGAACAAGTAGTTAAAGGAAAAGCTACAACCGCACAACCAACTCAAGTAGCAGATGCTGCACAAATTACTCAAGACGAATTAACAACTGTATCTGATAAAAATGTAGCTGTAGATGCTGCTGAAGGACAAGTAACTAGAGAAGCTAAACTAGCTGACCAAACTTTAACAGAAAGAGCCAAAGCTGCTACAGTTAAGTTTGACGAAGATACTGCAATGGCAAAAAATGTAGATGCTTTTTTATCAGCAGGTGCTTTTGCTGAAGCTGCTACTGCAGATAAAGTAAGAATTTCGGAAACTCCTGAAGCAGAAAAACAAACTAGAGAAGCTATAACAGGACAAGCAGAAACTAAAGAAGCTGCAGAAATTGTAAACACTGCAGGTTATGAAGCTGCACAACAAAGAGCAGTAAAAGGTACTGCTGCTAAAGGTGCTGCTGCATCTATGATAGCACAGACTGCTGCTATTCCAGAAGACATAGCTGCTGCTATTGTAGAAGACCCTGCAACTGTAGAAGCTCAAGTAGATACAAACCCTGTAGAAGTTAATGCTGCTATTGCTGCACTACCTACAGAAGCTTTAGTATCTTCACAGATGGAAAGTCTATTAGGTGGTATGGAAGATGGTAATATACCTTTATGGGCTAAACCTGCTGTTGATGCAGTTAATGCTGGAATGGCACAAAGAGGTCTTAGTGTTTCTACAGTAGGTAGAGATTCATTGTTTAATGCTATTATACAAAGTGCTATGCCAATGGCTCAAAGCAATGCACAAGCTTTACAAGCTAGAGCAGCTCAAAACTTAAGTAATGAGCAACAGGCTAATTTACAACAAGCTACTCAAGAACAACAATTAAGAATGTCTAATTTAGCTAATAGACAAACATCTGAAAGTCAAACAGCACAAATGGCACAGCAGATGAAAACAATGCAAAGTCAATTTAGACAAGACGCTGTAATGACTACTGCACAACAACAACAACAAACAAGATTAGCTAATTTACAAAATCAACAAAATTCTGCTGTTTTAAATGCACAACAACAACAAGCTACCAATGCTCAAAATTTAGGTAATGACCAACAAATAAATTTAGCTGAATTACAAATAGAAGCACAAACAGAAGGAGCTAATCAATCTGCAGTTAATCAAGAAAGATTAGCAGAGATGCAAGTAGCTGCAGATTTCTTGTCTAAGAATGCTGCATTTAAACAAGACATGGAAAAAGCTAACTTAACTGCTGACCAGCAAATAAGACTAGCAAATCTTTCTGCACAAAATCAAGCTAGTTCAGAAAACTTAAGTGCTGCACAACAAACAGAACTTGCAAATCTTAATACTCAAATGAATTTAAATATTAAGAATGCAGAGTTAGCTCAACAAATGGGTATAGCTCAACTTAATGTTGACCAACAAGCTGCAATGCAACGTGCTACTGTTCAAGCTAATATGGACATGTCTAAGTTTACTACAGCTCAACAAGTTGAATTAGCTAATAGTAAATTTATGCAAACAGTAGCTATTACAGATATGAATGCTGAACAACAAGCTATTATGCAAAATGCAACAGCTATGGCAGGATTAGATTTAGCAAACTTATCAACACAAGAAAGACTTCAAGTTGAAAATGCTAAAAACTTTTTAACTATGGATATGGCTAATCTTAGCAATGAACAACAAACTAATATATTAAAAGCTCAACAGGAACAACAAAGATTATTATCAGACCAATCAGCTCAAAATGCTGCAGCACAATTTAATGCTACAAGTGAAAATCAAACAAATCAATTTATGGCTAACTTAGCACAGAATCAATCTCAATTTAATGCTAGTCAAATGAACTCTATGGAACAATTTAATAAACAAGCTTTAAATGTAGCAGAAGCTAGAAGAGTTGGTAACGAAGCAGAAGCTGCTAAGTTAGAAGCACAATTAAAAACAGATGTAAGTAAATTTAATTCACAATTAGAAGCTCAAAGAGAAGAGTTTAATACAAAAAATGAAACAGCTATAGCACAGTCTAATGTTGCTTGGAGAAGACAAGCTAATACAGCAGACACAGCAGCACAAAACGCAGTTAATCAACAAAATGCACAAAATGCTTTTGGACTTACTGCATCTTCTATGAACTTTTTATGGCAAGAGTTACGTGACGAAGCTGATTTTAATTTTAGAAGATGGGATAACGATGAAACTAGGAAGACTTCAATATACACAGCAGCTTTAGGTAATGATACAGGAGCAGCTTCTGATGGTAATTGGAGTAGTAATTTAACAGCAATATCAAGCTTAATAAACGGGTGGTTAGACTAATGGGATGGTTAAGAAAAAAAGCTAAACAAATAGCAAAGGTTTTTAGAAAAGTAGGACGTAAATTAAAAAAAGGTTTAGGTAAAGTAGCTAAAGCTTTTGGTAAATTAGGACCTTTAGGTTCTATAGGTTTATCAATTTTACTTCCGGGATTAGGAAAGACGCTAGGAAGGTGGTTTAAAGGATTAGATAATACAGGATTTTTAAAACAATTTGTAGGTAAAATTACAGATGTATATGGTGCTGTTAAAGATAAAGTTGGTTTTGTTTTTAATAAAGTAACTGATGCTGTAGAATTTGGTTTAAATAAATTAAGTACGCCTTTTGGTGGAACAGCAGGAACTAATCTTAGAAACTTTGTAAGTGATATGACTAATGGATTTGTTGAGCCTTCTTCAGATGCTAAAGAATTTACAGAACTTACAGACAATGATACATTATTTGATATGGAAGCTCAAACACCAATTAAAAAATCTAAAGATAAACTTAGTATTATTGAAACTGCAAAAGATAAAGACTTATCATTTAAAGAAAAGATTACAACAAGTAAAGAATACGCAGCTTACAAACCTATAGAAGCTACAAGAATGGCAGGTGCTGCTATTAATGAAGGAGAAGCTGCCTATGAAGCTCAAGTTGCTTATCATAAAGCTGCAAAATCTGATTACTTTAAAACTCAAGCATCTTATCAATTAGGAGCTGTAGAACAACAAAATTATTCACACGTTGGAGAAATGCCAATGTTTGTTGACTATAGTAATTTTACTCCTGACCAAGACCCAGCTAGACAATATTTATCTTATAGAGGAATTACAGATTACATAAATCCAGTAGATATTGGTGGTTATGGTTTTGACTACGAACAATTTTTACAATCACAATTAACAGCTTAATATGAAAAATCCAAACGCAATAGCTAAAGAAGCAGAACCATTTTTATTTGAAGGACCTACAGCAGGTCAATCATTAACTAATGACCCTAGTAATCCTTATCCTTGGGAAAAAGCTCCTGAGATGACTTCTGTTAAAATGGCTACAGAAAAAATATTTTTTGACCTTTTAAAAGAAGATAACCTTACAACTGTTGCAACTTTAATGTCTCAGAAAACTCCAGTTGCAGATATTGCTAATTTATTATTAACAGCAGGGTTTCAAAAAGGTAAATGGAATCCAGACACGATGTTAAATCTTTTAGAGCCTACTATGTATATGCTCATGGCTATAGCAGAAAAAGTTGGTATTGACCCAGTCTTGACAAGAGACGATGCTGACGTTATAATAGAAGATGATGAAGATGAATCCTTACAAGATTTACAAAACTCTAGACAACAAGTAAGAAATGTAATTCCTGAAGGTAAAGGATTTAAAGATGTTCAAATTCAAAAAATTAATCCTGCTTCAGTTGGTGGAGATATTAAAAAACAATTAGATACTTTAGACAGTGCAAAAATAAAAGAAAGTATTTTACAAAAACAAAAACCTGCCTTACAAGAACAACCAAGTCTATTAGGTAAAACAGGAGTTTAAAAATGGCTGACGATATATATGGTAACATGAGTAATATGAGTGTAGACGAACTAGGCTCATCTTTATTACAAAAAAAAGCAGAGTCTGATAGAGCTGCAGCTAAAAAAGCTAAAAAGAATGAAAGAATCCAACAAGGATTAGCTTTGTTACTTATGGGTCAAGGAGTTATGAAGACTCAATTTAAAAAACGTATGAAAGAACTAGATGATTTTCATAAGTTTGAAACTATAGGTAATGATAATAAAGCTAAACAATTAAACATGAACTCTACTATTTTAAATACTATAGGAAATACTTGGAATGGTAAAAATGGACTTGAAGGTTTTAAAAATAGTGATGACTATTTAAGATTTAGTCAAGAAGTAAGACCTTTTGTTGACCAAAAAATAAAAGCTATGACTGCCGATGAGTATGATACAGTTTATGGAACAAGCACATATGAAAACGCAATGGACTTAGCATCAGAATCATATGCTAAAAAATATTTAGAAATAGATAAAAAATCTGGAAAAGCTAATTACCTAGCATATCAAGATGGACTAAGAGAAATTTTAGGTGACGAAGCAATAGACATGGACAAAAATGAATTGTTTCAAAGAGCTATGGGTTTAAGTGCAGATGAATTAACAATATATCAAAGAAGAAATTATCAAAAAGTTTTAGCTGAATATAAAGCACAAGGAAATATTGTTGGTGGTTTTAAAAGAGTACTTGGTTTATTTAATGATGACTATAAAAGAAAAGGTGGATTTGATATTTTTTCTAAAGTTACTGAAGATGCATTAGCTGGACCAACTATAAGAGATTTAAATCAAGCAATGAATTTAAAAGGAATGACTAACAACATAGTTAGTAAAGCTTTAGCAGATGCTTCTAAGTCACCTACAAGATGGAAAGAAAGAGCATCAGGTAAAAGATTTGAAAACTATAGAAAAAATGTAGGTGAATTATATTTACCTCAAATGACTGAACTTATTGAAGAAGGTAGATATCCTAGTGAATTACAAACAAGTACTTTTATTGGTAAAAATAATTGGGAAGAGTTTATGGATGATATGTCTCCTCTTGATAAAGAAGCTTTAATATTAGATACTACTGCACTTAGTTTAAGACTAAAAGAAGATAGAAAATTTTTAACAGCAGTGTATAATGAAACAGAGGGTAAAAAAGAAGACGGTAAAAGTTTTAATGAATTTAAAGCTATATTAGATGATGAAGCAAATAGAACTATGTTTGCTGCTAATATAGTTACAGACGCAGGTTTTAGAGATGAAAATTGGAATCCATTTAATTGGAAACAAGAAACTTATAATTCATTTGGAACATTAACTAAAGTTTATAATAAGTATAATGCATCTACATTATTAGGAGATGACATTAAAGTTAATGACCGAGGTGGTTTAGATTTACCTGAAAGCTATATTGATGCTTCAGTAGATAGAAAAAAAGATATGTTAGAATCTACAGTTAAAGATATTTTAACAAATTCTAAAACTGAAAATGAAAGAAATATAAAACTTGGAGGTGCATTAGATATTGAAATTAATAAATATTTTGGAATGGACTCTCAAGCTTATATAGAAAGTTTAGCTGCTAAAGAAATGAAAGCATCTACTCAAAAACCTTCTCAAGAAGATTTAAAGAAAGTTGGTTTTGGAAATATGTTTGGGGATAATTTAGATTTTCAAAATCCAGTAATGGTTAAATCTGAAATAAATAGATTAAATAAAATATTAGATACTGGAAATTTATCTACAAATCAAGAAAAAACTATTACAGAAAAAGTTAATATTTTAGAAAGGTCTGTAAGTTATTTAGAAAATAAACCAAAACTAGACCCAACCACAAGATTATTTGGTAGAGAAGATAAAGAAATAATTAGTGATTTAAAACAACAATTAATAGATGAAAAAGATGATTTAAGACCTAGTCAAGTTAAAGAAATACAAGATAGGATTAATAGATTAGAAAACCCTGACGAAAAAAAAAAGACTGAATTAAGTTCTAACTACGAAAATCCTGAATATAATAAATTATTAGATTTACATTTAGATAGATTAGGTATTGACGGTAAAGAAATAGCTACACAAAAGTTAAATGAATTGTCATCTTTTATATTAGAAGTAGAAAGTGATGGTGATTTTAATGCTGCTAATCCAAACTCGTCAGCTAGAGGAGGATATCAATTTATAAAAGGTTCAGTTATTCCTGCTGTAAATAGATTAGAAAAATATCTTGGACCACTACCTAGATTTGATGAGGTTAGAAAAACAGGAGATGTTAGAAGTTTAAGTCCTGAAGACCAAACTCTTTTATTTATGGCTGATATTTTAGAAAAAAAAGGCAGTGATAAATTAATTAATAATTTTTTAAATGCCGATAATAAAAAAGACAAACAAAATGCAGCTTATGAAATATATACTGTACTACATCATACAACAGATAAAAAAGGTAAAATTCCTTTTAGAGCAAAATTACAAACTAAATTTAAATTAAGAAAATATTTTGATGAGTAATCAACTAGACTTATACATTCAAAGCTTACAAGAAGAAAAAGCTAAAGAAGAAGAACAAGAAGAGCAACAATCTTTTTATACTTCTACATCTCAAACTCCTGAAGGATATGACACCTTTGTAACTGAACCTACGACAGAACGTGAAGTAAACCCTTACGATTCTACTCCGGGTAAAACTACACTTACTGAACTTAAAAATGACCCTGAGTTTGCTCAAAGAGCTTCAAGGTTTTTAGATGGTGTTGGTAGTAATGATAATATCTTTGAATACCTTAGAGACTCTGACTATAGTTTAAGTGCTGCTGCTGCTCGTTCTTTTCAGGCAGGTAAATGGACAGATGAACAAAAACAAGACTATACATATTTAAGAGAAAAATTTAATAATGCAGACATAGGTAATTGGAAAGAAAGATTCGGTATGATAAAAGATATTGGAGTCGATATAGTTACTGACCCTTTTAATATTGCTGCTGCTATATTTGCTATTCCTAGTGGTGGTACTTCTTTAGGTGGTAGGGCTGTTTTATCATCTGCTGCTAAACAAGCAATAAAACAAAAAACAAAAGCTGAGTTAAAAACAAAAGCTATAAAAGATACTGCATTGTTTACTGCTGCTGAAGGTGCTGCATGGGGAGGACTACATAATTATTTTTTACAAGATATAGATATGGACTTAGGACTTCAAGACGATATTGACCTTACAAACATTGCAGCTACTACATTACTAGGTGGAGCAATTGGTGGAGCTTTAGGTGGTGGTATTACTGCTGCTACATATGGTAGAGGTGCTAAAGAAGTTGCTAAGAAAGTAGACACAGATGTAGATACAGTACCTATTACTGATATGCCAGAACCTTATCAACAACTAGAATTTAAATTTAGTAACGAAGAAATTATAGAAGATGTTGCTCGTGCTAAAACAAGAAAAGAAATCTTAGAAGAATCAGAAGCTGAAGAAGTATTAGTAGAACCTTTGGAAAAATTAAAAGCTGAAGGTAAAAAAGCTCAAAGCAAAGGCACAGTATTTTTAAATAAATTTATAGCAAACACTGTAGGTAAACCAACTACAGAGTTTTTAAGTTACATAGATAAATCACCACAACTTCAAGTACTACTCAAAAAGTTTAGATATGATTATGATGTTACATTAACTGGAGAAGGTTCAGAGCTTGTAAAAGAAAAGTCTTATGGTTTAGCTGTTGGAGAAAGAACAGGTAAATATCTATATGGTTTAGCTAAGTCATTTAATGTATTAGACAGAGTAGGCTTTAGAGCTAGACTAGCTAAAGACCAACAACAACAATTAAATTCTTTATTAAGAGATAAAAGAGTAACTGGAACTAAACGAGAAGCTCAAAGAGCAGGTAATAAAGTTTGGATAAGAGATTTAATAGGTAAAGAACATAATGGATTTATAGTAACTGAAGACGTTGCAGTTTCTTATGGTGGTAAAAACTTTGATGGTACTGAAGGTGTTAGGAATATATTAGATGGCTCGTTTAGTGATTTAAGTATTGCAGGTTTATTTAAAGCTGGAACAATAAACAAAGGTGGATTTTTACCAAGACTATTTAATTATAAAGCTTTAAAGAAAAATAGAGAAAGATTTCAAAAAGATTTAATTGATTCAGGACATGCTAATCCTTTAAATGATGTAAAAGAATTAGAAATTTTAACTAGTGATGGGATTAAAGTACGAGGTGTTAAAGAAGATGCTTTAGGTACTGATATGGAAACTTTTGGAAGAGATTTTTTAAAAGAAGCTAATGGTGATGTAGCATATGCTAAAGAATTAAAAGCTGTTCAAATTGTTGATGATATGTTAGAAAATAGATGGACTCCTTTTGAAATTAAAATGAGAAGTAAAGACATTGCTATTGGAGATTCAGCAGGTACTTTACAAGCTAGAAGATTTACTAATCTTGATGACAATAAAATTGCATATGTATTAGAAGATGATACACAACAAATATTAGAAGATTATTTTACTAATGCTGCTAGAGCTGTTGAAAGAGCTAATTACTTTGGTAGAAATGAAGTTGAGTTTTATAATAATACTTTATTACCAATTAGAAAAGAACTTTTAGAAAGTGGAATGGGTGAAGATGAAGTTAAAGGAGTTCTTGATGGTCTTACAAATATGCATAAACGTGTGACTGGAATTGAAACTGATACTAAATCTATATGGAAAAGTAATAGTTGGGCAAGAGGAGCTGCTGATTGGGGCAAACTAACACAGCAGATGGCTCATTTACCTTTTGCTACTTTGTCTAGTATTACTGAACCATTTTTACTTTTAACAAGAGCAGGTAAATCTGATGCTCCTAAAGTTATAAGTGATATTGGAAGTGCTTTAGTTAAAGAAGGTCAAAGTGTTATTGACAGAACTATAAAAGGTTTTCAACGTGGAGTCTTACGTCAAAGAGTTAAAGGTATAAAAGACATAGATGATGAAGCATGGGGAGAGTTATATCAAACTGGACTAGCTTTAGAACAAGCAGTACAAGAAAGGCTTGAAGGTCTTGCAGGTGAAGGACTACATGGTGGTGTAGCTAAGACTTTACAGCAAGGATTTTTTAAAGTTAATTTACTTACACAGTGGACAAAGGCTGTTCAACTTGCATCATTTACTACAGGTAAAAGATTAATAAAACAAAACGCTGAGAAACTTTCTAAGGGTGGCTTAAGTGCTAGTAAAGAAAAATATCTTACTAAACAACTCGGAGACTTAGGAGTTAAAGCAGATGATGCTGTTGCATGGTATAAAAAATCTACAGTTAATGGTAAGTGGGACGATAACATAGCACGTAGTCAAGAGTTTTACCAAGAACAGTATACTTCAGGAGCTAATAGATTTGTAAAAGAAATTATACTTAACCCCAGTACTGCAGAAGCTAACAGACCTTTATGGTTTTCAACACCTGCAGCTCAAATGTTAGTACAGTTTGCAGGATATCCTACAGTATTTAATAATACTATACTTAAAAGATTTGCAAACGAAGCTGTAAATAGTCCAATGCAGTCTATACCAAAAGTATTACCAACAGTTATACTTATGAGTTCAGTAGCTCACATAGGTAATATAGTTAGAAGTCAAGGACAAAATTTAAAAGATTATGAAACTGGTGATAATAAAGAATCAGGTCAATTAATATTTGAAGCTGTTAGAAGATGGGGAGGTTTAGGACCTTTTGATTACGCAGCAAGATATGATAATGAATATGACAGAAATGTAGGAACTTTAACGGCTTCTTTAAAAACTTTTGCAGGTCCATTACCACAAGACTTTATTGATGGTGTATTATATAGAAAAGGTATACCTGAAATAATGGTTACTAATGTCCCCGGATATGGTTTACTACCAGCAGATACTAGAAAAGCTATGAGAGCTGCAGCAAGAGGAACATCTAGTAAAGATGAAGAATATAAAGTAAGACAATATTATAAAGGTGGTATAGTTTTAAATGTACCTAACGTCAAAGACGAACCTGATGAAATGGTAAACAGAAATACAGGATTACCTTTTAATGCAACCTCAGAAGCTGCACAAGACATTGAAGACAGAGAACTTAAATCACAAATGAAAGGACTAGGATTAAAATGAACATAGAACTATGCAAACAAGAAATTAAAAGACACGAAGGCGAAGTACTAAATATCTATGAAGATAGTTTAGGATATAAAACTCTAGGAGTTGGACATCTTTGCCAACCCGAAGACCCTGAATATGATTGGGCAGTTGGTACATCTGTATCACAAGAAGTTGTAGATATGTATTATGAAGATGACTTTGACAAACATTACATGGAAGCTATACATGTATTTGGAAGCCATGAAGATTGGAATGAACTTCCAGAAGTAATACAAAGAGTATTAGTAAATATGTGTTTTAACTTAGGAGGCTCTAGGTTTTCTAAGTTTCGTAACATGTTAAAAGCTTGTAGAAACCATAACTGGAAAGAAATGGCTGTACAAATGGAAGACAGTCGTTGGTATGGACAAGTTGGTAGACGTAGTAAAGAATTACAAGAAATGGTATTAGGAGCCTGAAATGAAAGCATTATTAAAAAACATAGTTGGAGCTGTTGCACCTACATTAGGAACTGCCTTGGGTGGACCGATGGGAGGAATGGCAGCTAACATGATATCAGAAGTGTTAGGTGTTCCTAATACTCCAAAGGCTATAGAAAAAGGATTAGCTGAAGCTACACCCGAACAAATGTTAGAACTTAAAAAAGCTGAACAAGACTTTGAAGTACAGATGAAAGAGCTTGAAGTCGATGTATTTAAGTTAGAGACACAAGATGGACAAGACGCTAGAAATAAGTTCAGTAAAGACTGGACAGCCCGTATTATGGGTATAGCTGTTGTAGGTGGATTCATGGGATACATATTCCTTGTCACTCTACAACCACCAGAGCAGAACTCTGAAGCCCTTATAAACCTTGTACTTGGATA